>Ga0247844_1000167_pt1 | contig 138862 bp, 142 predicted proteins | sample LaCtaG_FD_192421 | JGI IMG/M metagenome (GOLD analysis project Ga0247844, IMG submission 192421) | Freshwater microbial communities from meromictic Lake La Cruz, Castile-La Mancha, Spain - LaCruzMarch201714.5m_1 | ecosystem: Environmental > Aquatic > Freshwater > Lake | place: Spain...
TTCAGCTTGAATTTAGCAGTTCTTAAAAGGGGGGGCTTACTTTTGAAATCGAAAAATCGACCTTAGTAAAATCAAGGCTTTCAGAAAGCAAAATGATTAATTCGTATTTTTATCGGACAGTAGTGTATTTATATATTTGTTATAAAATTATAGCATATGAGCAATGAAAGTCTTTTGACGTGGATTGTGGTAATCATTACAATTCTGTTATGTGTTTATTTCCAGACTAAAATTGATGAAAATCGGTTGGCTATTTCTGCTAAAATTCAAAAAAAAATCGATGAAGATAAAAAGCGAGGTATAGAACACGAGAAAAATAATAAATCTGAAATTGAAATTAATGGTAAAATATGGATGACAAAAAATTTAAATGTTGCTCAATACCAAAATGGAGATGAGGTGATTCTATGCCAAAATGAAGAGGAATGGCAACAAGCAAATGAGAAAAAAATTGCTGCATCTTGCTATTATAATTTTGATCAGACATTGGCTGATCATATTGGAAGATTATATAATTGGTATGCAGTAAATGACCCAAGAGGATTAGCTCCAACAGGTTGGAAAATACCAAATTCTGATGATATTAATGAATTGTGTAATGTATCAATAGATGTTTTTTCTCTTGAAGTAGAAGGTAAATCAAAAAATAATGCTTCTGATTTAAAAAGTACATTAGGTTGGAAAAAAGGCAAAGGAGGTAGTAATGGTTTGGGGCTTTCAATCAGGCCTTCTGGTTTAAAGGTCTTCGACAGGATGAATATTATTGAATATGATACTTATGATGGTTGTTACGAAGATTCAGAATTAGATGAAATTTGTGAAACTGGTTTTATAGGACTAGGAACTTTAGCGGGAATTTGGTCATCAACAGAAGAGTCAAGCAAAGAAGCCGCCGCCTTAATAATAACAGAAATTTCAAGAATTCTTGTTTTTGAAAAATCAGATGGGTTATCAGTTAGATGTATAAAAGAGCATGCTTTCGCCAGCACCGAAAAAACAACACAAAAAACACATTTTACAAATAATCCTGATGATTATAAAGAAAAATACATCAAATTGTTAGAGGCTCAAGTAGAAAAACTTAAAAATGAAAAAAAATAAGAAAACATTGAGACAATCAGAATATGAAAAGAATATCTGAAATTATTATTGAAATCTTACTGGTGGTATTTGTGGGCATAATATTTCTTTTGTTTGGATCTCTGGTATACCTTGCGATTGTTTTTATTAGTGGTTTCATTTTTGAACCTGAACTTATTCGAAATTCAGGAATAACAGGATATATATTAGTAGGTGTAATTACTCTTTTAATTATAGGTTTCCCAATTTATAGTGAAATTAAATATGAAAAGTTAAGAAAGTACAATAAACACATAATTATCCTATTAAGTCTTATTATCGTTTCTTGCGTTGGATGGTATTTTTATAGTAATCAATTACCTAACTATTATGAATCCTACGAAATTGATCAAAACAAGAATAGCTTTCGAATTGTAAAAATTGGTGAACAAACTTGGATGGCAGAAAATTTAAATGTTCAAACATTCAGGAATGGTGACACAATTTATCATGCAAAAACAAGTAAGGACTGGGTTTTTGCAAATGAAAATAAAAAACCCGCATGGTGCTATTATGAAAATGACACCTTACAACACAAAAAACAAGGGAAATTATATAATTGGTATGCAATAATCGATGTTAGAGGGATAGCGCCTCAAGGGTGGCATATACCATTTCAAAAAGATTGGATAAAATTATCAGAATCATTAGGTGGAGATAAAAAAAGTGGTGTTCATCTAAAAGATACATCTTGGAATTCTTCTGAAAATAATCAATGGGGATTTTTTAGCGAATATAAATTTAATGCTACTGATACGGTAAAGTTGAGTTTATTACCTTGTGGGGCGATAAATTTAGATGGTTACTTTTATGGGATGAAAAAGGATATTTACCCAGGTAAATTTTCTGGATGGTGGCATAATAATGAGGATAATACTGACCATGCTTATATTGTTTATCTTACAAATGGTACTGAAAATCTGTTTTTTGATAACGTAAATGAAGGTGAGGGGTTCTATGTGCGTTGTTTAAAGGATTAGTTTACAAATTAATTTTAATGAGACTTAAAGTAATGAAAATCTTATATCTTTTTTTATCGTTTTTCCTTTTAACGGGTTGCAAGAATGATCAATTGGAAAATGCGATAAGGGGTACATATTACAACAATAATTATAAATTGGAAATTACACGTGGAAGTGGTCAATTTGTAAGTAATTATAGTAAAATAGAAGAAAAATCATATAATAGAGCTATACTCTATAAATGGGAGGAGGAGCATGAAAACATTTTAATCGGATCCGAGATACAGGGGCCTGGTTACTATGAAATAGATGACGGACAATGGGAAATTGAAGATGGACAATTAATCCTTAAATTTCATTCTGAAGATGGAAACTTTGAAGATTTGAATTATCAAATTATTCCAATTAACTTCAATCCTTCAGCCAATAAAAATTGGCATAATATGCACTCATACTTTATTTTAAGAGGAGATAAAAAAAACTTTTTTCCTGAATCAATTAGTCAGGGCCATCATTCAGATTAAATTTAAAAAACAATAATATTTAACAAATATGAGAAAGATAATTTTTTTAATTCTAGGCTTAACTCTTTTTTCTTGTGGCAAACCAACTATTTGTGATTGTAATCGAGCAATGGCCGATTCATTTGATGGAAATTCATTCCAATATAAAATGATAAGAAAAGAATGCTTAAATCAATTTGGTCATATGAATTTGGATGAGTTTGATAAGGCTTGGAAAAGAGAGTGCCAATAATAGATTCATTGAGTAAAATTTAGCGTTTTAAGAATAAAAATTCATGGAAAAAATATTTAAGAAATTAGGTGTAGTAGATTGGATATATGACTATTTGGGATATATTTTAGTAATATTAATTGTTGGTACATTTATCTGGAATTTATATAGGTTTAGTTCATATTACCCTTCAAATAATAAATTAAAAACACTAAAGAAAGGTGCATATCTTGATTTGGGGAATGGGAAAGGTAAAATTGTAAATGAAAAATTGAGAAATAAGATTGAAGAATCCCTTATTAGCTCAGTTATTTTGCTTTTTACAACTGGAATTCTAAACTTAATTATTATTAATTACTTATTTTTTTAAATAATATAAAAAAGAGGCGCCAAATTCATATTCAGCTTCAATAATAGGCCGAACAACTAAAATAGGAAATCTTGAGATTACAGTGTGCCCGTCAAGACCGCACAGAACGTTAAAGCGTTAAAAGCCCTATATTGTAGGGCTTTTTTTTTATCTATGGCCCCGACGCTATCGGTCTAGATCCGGACATTCCGAAACGGAATAGTCGGAATAGAAAACCCTAAGATGTTTATAAATCTTTTTGTTTTTAGTTTACGCCATTCTTTATGGAAGTATATACAGTTTATATTATTTGTAATCCCCAAAATATTTATTACAAAGGCTTCACAAGCGATGTTTTGCGACGATTGGAAGAACATAATTCTTCAATAGGAAAATACACTTCTGAAAAAGGACCATGGACTTTGGTATTCAAACATTCATTTATTTCAAAGAAGATGCATTGAAGTATGAACGAATGCTCAAACGTCAAAATCACAACTACCTTGATTGGTTAATTGCATCTGAAAAAAATGAAATAAGCTAGTATCGATGGGGACGTCTCGGCTGAGCCGAGACGTCCATCCAGACTGATAGTCCAAAACCCTAAAGTCATTGTAAATCGAGTGTTTAAGTGGGATTTTTGTTTGCAAAAGCCCTATCTGTAAAACATTTTATCATATTTTAGTGTTGTGCGCAAATTATATTTTAATGTTCACTTTCAGTAATACAAAATACAAGGTCTAAAACTAACCTTGCATTCAAGCTCTGGATAGACGCTCCCTAAATAGTGTATGGATAAAGCTTAGATAGAGTATGAAAATGCCCAATTGAGTATGTGTCTATCCAAAAGATGAATAGCGAATAATCGTTAGAAGTGAGAAATCTGATAGGCGATTGATCCACTACTAAAAATAACATAGGGTTTCTTCCGCCAGGACGGTTTGAAAAAAAACAGGAGATTAGTGCTTGATTATTAATAAAATCGCTAAATTTGGATGGCTTAAAATTTAGTTAGAACACTTTAAAATCAATACATGAAAAAATTATTTAAATGGGTCATCAAATTATTTGTTGGCGAAGCTGTTGGAGGAATAGCTGACGGTGTTGCAGATTCTGCTGGTGCAGCTGTTTTTGATAAAGTTGGAGAAACAGTTTCTGAATCGGTTGAAGAACATGTATCTGAAAAAGTTGATGAAAAAGTTGGTGCAATGGCCGATAAAAAAATCGACGAAAAGATTTCTGAATAGATCATTCAAAGTTGATCTGAAATAATGTTTTCTGATTTTTGGCCCCGACGCTATTGGTCGGGATTCGGACATTCCGAAACGGAATCGTCGGAATAGAAAACCCCAAGATGTTTATAAATCTTAGGGTTTTTGTTTTAGTGAATACTTCGATCATTTTGAAATCCTTCAAAATTGGTTAACATTATGCTTAATTTTGCACACTAGTAAATCGATTGTATGGAGAAGTATTTCTTTAAATTAGTAGACAATATTGATTTTGTTTGGAAAATCAAGCTCCACGCTCTGGACCCATACAAAGAGGCTGAAATTGATTTCGGTCATTATGTGAGCAACCAGCGTGTTTTTAATCCTAATCTTTTTGAAAGTATAACGGATTTTCAACAAACAGCATTCTCTAACGATTACAAAGAAATAGAACCCGATTTGGTCAATGAGGAGAACTGCTATTTTGATCGAAGTATCGGACTTTTACATACGGATGAATATTGGACGAATCTCCACGCGCATAGACACCTAATTTGCTTTGGTAGAATCGTTCCTATTGTTTTTGGTGGAAGCAAGGAACAGTTGAATTCCATCACAAAAAATGACCGTGAGAAATATCTTAAACTCATGTCTTGCGGCCCCGAAGTTGGTCAAGCTATTTACAAGGTCGCCCACGATTATTTTAAATCCTTATGGGAATTTGATACGCATTTTTCTAAAACGAATTTGGATACACTCGAATTATTTCTTCCTACCTTGGAACTCCAAGCTATTTATTTAAATCAGGAAAAAGACGAAGAAGCAGCTACAGCGTGTGTGGTTTTTCGTCCTTCATGGGATCCAGAACATGGATTAGCAATTTTGCTAAACCTTGATTCGGAGGAAGTGAAATTATACGAAGATTGAGTTATTTTCACATTGAATCTATAGAAATTCAAGCTTATCTTACACTTCCCAGCTTACAATTTTAGTTTAAGCTATTCACTAGAGCAGAATATTCCGTTTATATTATTTGGTATCTCCCAACCATTTATTACAAAGGCTTCACAAGCGATGTTTTGCGTCGGATGATAACTAATTTACCACGAAGTGGTATTTGTTATGCAATAATGGCTTCCTACATAAGCTGACATCCAATCAGTTTCCGATAAAACCCAATTTTTTACATTGCCGCTACAATCATTTTTAATATCTACAGAATAGTTAGCACCATTATCAGACATTATTGTCCCACAATTACAAGTTTTAGTTTTTTTTTTACAAGAACATAAAAGTGCAATTACTACTGCGAGGGTGAAGCTTATTTTTTCATATTGATTTTATTTAAGATTACTAGTTTATATAAATTAGCTTGAATGAGTTGTTGATTTTTAAAATCACAATATATCAGGCAAGCCATCCTTATTCATCATCATTTTTCCTTTAAGATCAAATCGGATTATTGTATTAACATTATCGGCTACGCCGTACGCATTTTCTGCTGTCCCGGTCATATAGGCCGTAATTATTTTTTCGTTTTTATCATAGGACAACATAGGTGTTCCACTATATTTATAGGTAAGTTTATAATTACTATTCCAATTTGCATAACGAATTGCATCTTGACACATATTTCTAATTTGATCTTCACTTAATTTTAACTCAATAACGATCAACTTGTCAATAATAATCTCCACCTTTTTTTTAGTTTTATCCCCGTCTTCAGCTTCTAATGTCATATAATAGAGGGCGGTGTTTTTATCCCCACGATTAATTAATGTACCATTTTTCACCTCCTCAATGGCGCTTTCTTTTGTACCTTCTTTTGCATTTCCTGAACAAGAAGCAATAGCAAGCATGATTGTTCCAATAAATAATATTTTTTTCATAAGTCTAATTTTTAAATTTTATCAAATCTCTCTGTTTAGTTTGACAATTCAAGTCAATCAGATAGTTAGCTCAAAAAATAGTTTGACAATTCAGGTCAAAGATTTGGTGAGCTCATTCGAATAGTCCTAATTTGTATGAAAACGACTAAAGCATGTTAAATCAGCATAAAATACTTCGAGTCCTACAATTTATTTCCTTCTTGGAACAAGAGCCTTCTAAAACGGTCGCTCAGTTGGCCTCTTTACTGGATACAACCGAGAGAACGGTTTACAGGTACTTAGACCTGGTCAAAGAATGTGGTTTTGATTTGCAACGCGATAAGATAAACCGCTTTTTAATTGTCAACGACCGCAGTAATGGCGTCCGGTTTACACCTGAAGAAGCCGACTATCTAAAACAATTGGTATTGACCAGCGGCAAAAAGAGCAAGTTGAAAGATGCAGTGTTGAGTAAAATCTATCTTTCTTCAGATGCTTCTATTGTGGCGGGCCATTTAATTCATGTGAAGAATGGTAAAATTGTTGAGAAGCTCTCCACTGCCATTGCGAATAAAGAACAGGTTGTCTTAAAGAAATACCAATCGATCAATTCTGAAACCATTTCCGATAGGGTAGTGGAACCTTTTGGTTTTACGGATAACTATTGCACGGTAATGGCTTTCGAACCTTCATCGCTCAAAAACAAATTGTACAGCATCGATCGAATTGCCTCGGTTGAATTTAACAATCAAAGTTGCCTTTTTGAAAGTGACTACCAACAACAAATTCCAGATGCTTTTGGTTTTGCCTTTTCAGGTGAAAAACATTCCGTTCAACTTGAACTTCCATTAAAACACTATCTGCTCCTCAAAAACGATTACCCAATGACGACCCCCCACTTTAAATTCAATGCTAAAAAAGACATGTATGAACTGAATATTGAAGTTAATGATTTGGCTCCGATTGAGCGATTTTTGAAGGGGATGGAATAAGGCGATGCGCTAAATTAGTTGCCCAACTTTAACAAATAAGATAACTGAATAAAATAAAATAATAAAAATTGAAAAACTATGTGTGTAGTATCGGATAAAATAAAATTTTGTACATGTGTTGAAGGCGCTTTTGAAGAAGGCGCTTACGAAGAGTTGCCGCATTATTGGCTATTGCATCGTTTTAACAATCAGAAAGGTTGCGAGGTTATGGGAATGCCAGTGATGCCCTTAGATTATTTGCAGCCCAACTATTTATTGAATGCACAAACATTAGGCGATAGGATTAATGAAAAAGATGCCTTTGATAAAATTATTAAGTTTAAACCTAAGGACCAATTAGAAATTGTAATTAATAATTTATCGGATGACGAATTAGATCGAATGTCTTTTTGTTTCATCTTTAAAAAAGGAAAATGGATAGAAAAAGAATACGATACTTTTGAAATAATGAGTCATTATGATGAATTAGCCTTCGGTGATTTTGATGAATTGAAAGAAAAATGAACGTATAAGAAATAAACTGATGAGTAATTCAATTCAATGCTAAAAATCACCAATTATTGACGAAAAAGAGCGATTTCGAGCGAAAAACGCTTGATATCTCTTTATTTTTGCCCGTTTTGGGTAAAGTAGGGGGTGAAGCTTCACCTTTGTTTTCGAGGAGTTTTCTTTATTGCTAACTTGGACTGTGTCGATACGTTGGCCTTGCATTTATCGCATCAAGAAATAGCATTAAGCGCCACATTCTGATACTACATGTTGATAAATAGTTGGACAACTAAAGTCAACTTGCGGAATGCTCGAAACGATTGACCTTCTTTGGCAAAAACAATGCATTCCTTTGTTAAAATTTTAAAAAAAGCGCTATGTCGAATAAAATTATTGTTACCACAGGAGATTTAAAAAATGATTATGAAATTTTAGGTCCAGTTTTCTTTTCAGTTACTAATAAAGGCTTATTTGGTAGTCAACTAGGAACCTTAATAAAAAAATACAAGGGTGAAATTGAAAACCTTAAAAAGGATTCACTTTTATCACAAGAACGTGCTGATTGGGGAGCATTATGGGGTGAATTCTCCGCAGGACAAAATGATTTTGATAAAGCATTTTTTATTGCCGTACAAGAATTGAAAGCAAGAGCGTCTATCTTGCAAGCCGATGCGATTGTTTCCATGCGACAAGATATTGATTTAGATACCAATGGGTTTCAACATTTCTATCTTCAAATGTATGGTACGGCGGTGAAATTCAAGTAAACGAAATAGGCTTTTTACTTGTACGTTTTTTATGTCTCGATTGGCAAAGAGAGGACAAAGAATAGCGTCCGGTGTTTTGTTGTGTCGTTTGATTTAAGTGACTCTCGGATCACTTCGGCATACCTCGTCAGGCTCAGCACAAGTCGCTCGATTCACTTAAAGGGCATCGAGTCCGTCGCGGCGAGAGGCACGGCACCCAACTCTTAGTTCAATACAATCATGTTCTTATACAAGCTTTCATTAAAAAATAAATAAATTATTTTTTTCTCCTGTCGCCTCTGATTCTGATAAAGTGAAACGATTCGCCAAGGCGTACAAGAATAATCTGCGACTTGATTTTTTTGGTTTTGTATCAGGACAAAAAGAATAAAGTCCGATATTTATCGGACAAAAGTGAACTTAATTTAATTATCATAAAAATTACTTTCCAATGAATCGAGTTGTTCAAAAGCTAATTTTATTACTTACTTTATTTATTTCTAGTCTCGCTAAAGCTCAACTTTTAACAGTTTCTGTCCCCCAACAAGTTCCAAATCCGGGAGTGCCAATTTACCCTGGTTTTCCTGATGGCCACATAACATACAAGTCATTGGGTAATAATCAGTACTTTCATGTATGGGCAGGTTATGATAGTTATATCACTTCTGGAACAGATATTCTACATCAGGATTCAATTTGGGGCTGTGTATTAACGAAAGGGCCGCAAGGCTCCTATGATAATGGTGGGGCATGGTTATACAGTGTATTTAATTTGGATGCTAATCATTGGATTGGCTTCTATCACGCGGAGGATCATGAATTTCCTGGTTATGAAAATCAACAAAAAATTGCGTGGAAAAGTGCGGCCCAATGCGAGAGTTTTGATGGTGGCAAAACATGGACTAAAAATGGAAGAATTTTAACGTCATGGTTGGAGAAGCCTGATTCTCCAGAGTGGGGTGGAACGGGTGATTTTTCGGTGGTAAGAGACAGTTTAAATAATCGTTGGCTTGCTTATTATGTTTGTCCGGATGGTATTGGTGTTGCTCAATCTTTAGATGCTTATGGAAAGCCAGGTAGCTGGTTCAAGTTACATAAAGATTTGTTTTGTGAACCAGGAATTGGGGGGAAAGGAACTTCGCTTCCATTTTCAAAAGGAAAAAAGGCTGGTGGCAATCCAAGTATTATGTATTTCAAACCCTTAAAAACTTGGTTTTTGGTTTATCACGATTGGGATGATAAAGGAATTTATTACTCCTATTCTTTTGATCTGATTCATTGGGCGGAAGCTTCTTTGTTGATCGAGAATCCAGGTAAACCACAAAGAACATGGTATCCAACTTTGATGTCTTCTTCAAGTGATTCATATAGCAATGGTGACCTTTTTTTGGCATTTGCTCAGTGGGATGACATTTCTTTTCCCTACCGGAATTATTTTATAGCTCCTGTTAATGTTCAAGGATTAACGTTGCCAATTATTGATCAAAATGCTTCATTAACATCCTCAGCATTAGTATTGACGGATACAAGCTGTCTATCATTGATTTTATATGATTCAGAAGGAAAAAACACGCATACATTTTATCAAGATCAGACCTTGCCTCCTGGAAAATATGAACTTGAGCTCCATACATATACAAGTAAGGGATTTTATTATCTTCATTTAATTAGTAATCAAGGCACTCAAACACGAACAATTTTGGCTTATTGAAAAGAAGGGCTTTAATTAATTTTTAACTATTTATTAGTTTTATCTAGTGAATAGTGGCGTTCGTCCCAGCTGAAATTTTCGACCTTGAACTTCTGTAAGAACATTTGTGAAAAATTTAATTTTCGAAAGGAGTTAGAAGTATTCCTGTCGTTTTCATTTTATTAGAAATAATTCTAATGAGCAAATCTAAGAGCCGGGGCGGAGGACAATAGTGAAAAAACATTTTTTTCTTTTCGCCTCTTACTACTTTTTTTTCCGCAAAAAAAGTAGCAAAAAAACTCGAAAGTGGCATGCGTTCATTCTCTTCAATCCTAAGACCTGACCGTTTCGGTGATTTCTATCGAACTACCTCACGGTACCCAAGTCTTAGTTCAATACAATCATTCTCTTATGCAAGCTTTCATTTAAAAAAAAACTTACTATTCGTTTTACATCGTCTCGATTGGCAAAGTGAGGATAAAGAATAGCGTCCGATATTTTCCGCTCCTCCGCCTAGTCGAAGCGGCGGAGGCGGAGGACAATAGCACAAAAAAAAAAATCAAGGATTTATTCGAAGTGAGAACTATCTAGTGAATAGTAGCATTCGCCCAAGCGGAAATTTTCGGCCTTGAATTTCATGGTTTTTGCTACTGAACTGAAACATTTAATTTTTAAAATTTCTGGAAGAACATTTTTAAAAAATGTCAGTTTCAGAAAGGAGTTAAAATTGTTCGCATGCGAACAAAATAGAAATTCAAAGCCTTGACTTTTTTGTTTCTTTTTTTGTCAAGGAAAAAAGAAAGGAAAATAGAATAATTAATCAAATTGCGATTATTTTACGAGTTATGAATTTGATTCGGATTTTAATTGGTGCCGCGGAAGCGTAAACTCAATATTTTTTTTCAAAAAACACACTAAATCAAGAAGGTCAAATTTGATTTTAAAAGTTTTGATTTTAGGTGAATATTCTTTATTTGTCTTACCTTCGCGCCAAATCAAGTCTAAGCTTTTTATTTTTATAATTGGTTGCATCTCATGAGGAGGTTAAAGCCGGATACAATTTTTATATGAAACGCATCAACGAATATAAAAAACTGTTTGAGATTGAAAAAGACATCGATCTTGCTGAACTGAAATTGAAGTATCGAAAACTTGTAAAACAATGGCATCCAGATAAATACCAAGAGGGCGATCCATTAAGAGAGGAAGCAACGATTAAAGGGCAACAAGTGGTTGATGGCTACCATTTTTTAGTGAGTATTGCACCCGAAACAAAAGCCGCAAATTTGGCTGAATATACCACCACCGTAAATGAAAGTGGCATCGCAGATATTAAACACAAAGGACTTTTATTAGAGATTACCTTCACTGATGGTTCGACCTATGAATATTTTGGTGTGAATGCTAATGTGTATAAAAAGTTGATTAATTCAGATAAGCAAGTTCGTTTTGCCAAACGTTTTATCTACGATAGTTACTTGTATCGAAAATCAAAAAAAGCAACGGAAGGAGAAGAGTAACTATTCTAATTTATTTTTAATGAAGTATTTCATCTTTTATACCTTATTCATTAATGGCTTAGTTTTTACCTCTAGTGCACAATGCGATCCTTTAACTATTGTGGTCTTGGGTTCATCCACTTCTTTTGGAACCGGGGCATCTCATCAAGACAGTTCTTATGTAGGCCGTTATTTTCGCTTTTTATCAGATTCAGTTAACAAAGATTGTGTCATTTACAACCTGGCTCTTTCAGGTTATACAAGCTATCAAATGCAAGCTTCAGGTTTTATCCCTCCAAAAAATAGGATGAGGCACCAACCCGATACACTTAGAAATATTACTCACGCTCTCTCCTTGCATCCCGATGCAATTATCATTAATTTTCCCTCAAATGATGCCGGTTGGAATTTTTCTTTGCAGGAACAAAAAGATAACTTCAAACGGGTGACCGAACTAGCGGATTCGGCTGGAATTCCGTATTGGATTACAAGTACACAACCCAGAAATTTTACAGGAGATCCATTAGCAATTCAAAAGAAATTGTTGCTCACGGAAATGAAAACGATTTTAATAGAGCTATACCCCGAAAGCTTTATCGATTTTTATGAAGGTATTCAAAGTAAAAATGGAAATATTTCACCCAAATATAATTGCGGGGACGATATTCACCTCAATAACTTAGGACATCAACTCCTCTTCAAACGCCTGAAAAACAAAGGGATTCATCGTTTACTTTGTAGATAAAAGCCGCAATAGTTCAAAGAAATAGAGGTGGAAACCCTAAAAAAGAAGAGACCTACTCTCTAATACAGCGGACATTGAAGCCCATGATCCAACTGGTATTTCGATTTACTAGCGTACCCGCATGATTTTCATCAAAGAATAAACTCACATAAGGAGTAGACTCAGCAACAGGTGATTGATATGCCCAGAAACACATGTCTTCACCAAGTCCACCACAGCCAACATCTCTCCAACCGGCTGCTTGAAAATTCAATCCAGTTGTATTCGTTCCCGCATTACCATTCGTCCAACCTTCTGAACTGAAGGCATCTATTAAGCTCATCTCCGATAGAAATAGGTGGTTTTCCAATGTTACCCAATCTCCTTCTGTTGGCAAGCGCCATCCTTCAGGTGCCAGTCCACGAGGGTCATTTAGGGCATATGAATTATATAATTTCCCATATTTCTTCACTTCAATGTTAAGACTGTCAATACTTAAATTATAATAACACCAAGCGGCTTGCTTGTTAAACCCTGCTTCTTGCCATTCCTCATCAGATTGTGCTTGAGGAATAAGATCCCCATTTCGAAAAGTCGATGCAGAAAGATTCTCAGCCATCCAGTTTTGTGGACCAACTTGAATTGATTTATTTATTCTAATCTGTTCTTCAAGCGCACTTATTTTCTCATTCGCTATTTTAATTTCTTTTTCATGCGCTATTCTTTCTGAACTTACTAGTAATAATAGGCTATCCATGCGATTAGATAGTTTGGCAATTTGTTCTTTTTTGGATTGCGCGTAATTTAGATTTACACTCAATATACAAGCGAATAAAAAAAATGATTTCATGGTAATAGAATTATATATTAATCAAATTTAACTTTTTTCAACGATTACTTGGTTTTTTTCATTGCGATTAATTGCCTCAAAGTTTTTCAACCAAGGTTGAGCTAAAACTGGTCATCACTTTGCTCTTATTTTTTTCAGGGTCGTAAACGAGTTGATAAAGATCTTTTCCCTCTTCGTATTCAAAATGATAACATAGGGAATTAATACAATATAGAAAGTAAAGTTCGTACCCTTCCAACGCTCTTTCTGCATGAATGATGTACACAAATTGATCATCCGATGGATTGACAAAATAAGCTGAGAAATACACGTTTTTTCCTTTATTAAATACCAAAGAATCAGATGGGAATCGGTTGGCTTTAATCACTGAATTTACTAGTTTCTTGACATCGGCCTCTTTATCCAAGTGAACGAAAAAGTTACCTGCTCCAACTTCAATGAAATCTTCATTCATTTTTTCATATTGTGCTCTGAGTGGACTAGCTGCTCCAAAAAGAAGTATAGCTATAAAAATAATTGCTTTCATGGGCTTTAGATTAGTGAGTTATTTATTTTTCTTAGTACTTTTTCCTTGATTAGGCGATAACCCTGTTATCGCGGGATCATAAATCAATGAGATTCGCCTGTCATTTTCTGTTATATCATAGAAGTAACGATATCGATTTTCCATGTAGTAACAGAAAATGTTGTATCCATTCACATCTTGGTGCCTTGCTTTGACACAATGTATCACCAAGACATACTCACTATTCAATGGGTCAAGGTAAGACCTGGATAGAATCAAATTTGGCCCTTTTTCAAATGTGAAATCGGTACTCATTTTATTATCTTTTAAGGTTTCTAAAATGATGCGTTTTAAATCTGTTTCTCGCTGTACAAATAAGAAGTAATTTCCCTTTCCAAATTCCTCAAACCTTTGCATGGTCATCCATTGTGCTTGACTAGTAGGAATATATAGCAGCAGCAGCGCAACAAGGAGCGTATTTCGTTTCATAGTAGTTGATTTTAGAGTGAATTTTTTGTTGATGCCTCAACATTTTTACTCGAGTACATTAGAAGAAACGCTTTGGAAATTTTTGGTCACAAAAAAAGATGAGAAGTAGTTTTCGATTGTGGTAATTATATTTCCAAGCGCCTTATTCTACCTAGAGGATTGGCACATTATTTTTAGTTGGCACAAGTGGTATTTTCGTCGCAACATTCCATTTTTGGTTGGGAATGTCCATTATTTTGAATGACTTCTATTTTGGGACTAATGTAAGGAATCCCCAAATTCAATCCTCTCAAAATCATCAAAAGGGCAGCAATACTTAGGAAATACGGAATAACTTTTTGAAAAGCTATTCTTTTTTTTATCGTATTTGTATAAAGCGAAAAGAAGAAAAGACTTGGTAGCGTTCCTAATCCAAATGCGATCATACACAAAATACTACCAAGCGTTGAGGCACTGGCAATTGCATTTAACAAGCCAAAATACACCAAACCGCAAGGCAACATGCCGTTCAAAAAACCGGTACCAAGGAGTAAAGACTTATTCGGATCATCTTTGAGTTTTCGATATAAATGGGATAATTTCCGACTAATAAATCCCGTTAAGGATTGTTGAAATGGCAAGGAATTACCTAGGCTAAACCAGGCCATTATTAGCATTAATATTCCAATAGAAATACTGATCCATTGCAAAGGAATAAAGAGAAACAGACTGATTCCAACCCATCCACCAATTAAACCTAAAAGAGCATAGAATCCAATCCTTCCAGCATGATAAATAAGAATATCGGGCACCGTTTTCTTTAATCCTTTTGTGGAGGTTGGAACAACGAGAACCAAGGGTCCACACATTGCTACACAATGCAATGAGCTGGATATTCCAATAATAAATCCGCTAATAATTGACCAGCTCATTTAATTTCAATCGAAAAATCTTGTAAACAACTATCTGAGAGAACTACATAAGAAGCCTTCACTTCATAGCGTCCTTTTTTCAAAAAACCTTTCGGAATGATTTGTTTATTTTGCTTCTCAAAATGCAAGGTGAGTTCGGTGTCCAATTTTTTATCATTCGGACGCATGAAGTACAACGTAAGTTTAATGGGCAGCAAGGAATCAGGTATTTCGACCAAAAGCCTTTCATTTATTGCAGTGCTCAATGTAAGAGGAAAATGATGTTTTTGTGCTTTTTTATGCGCGTTAATATCAAATTGATACGACTGATCTTTTAGGTAGTAATCTTCGCTAACTAAATCAGAACCTGATTTTTGCATAAGTATTCCAAGTGTTACAATAAATACAACAAAGAGAATCATGCTAATGATAATACCGTTTCTAAATTTCATAATTATATAAAGGGGCCAATGATTTTCGTTTTCTTTTTTTCAATTAACTTATGATTTCCATATATTTCAATGGTAATTTTTTTTGATCCATCTTCCAGCATTGAATTGGGGACTTTTATTAAAAAACGATCTTTTAATTGTTTCCCTGAATTCAGTTGCATTTTCTTTCCAATTTTTTCAAGAGTAACCCTTTTATCAGAGCAATTTAGGTTGATTTCATAATTCTTGTGCGTCTTATTTAGAATGCTAATTTCAAATATATTCGTAATCATTCCATCATCAGTTATCGTATAAGTGGAACCTCTTTGTCGCATGATTTCGGTTTCAAAATCTTTGCGAGTTAGCATCAGACCGAGCAAAACACCTATTAAGGCTAAAAGTAAAATTGAATATGCTTTAACCCTGGTAGTCCATTCAAACCCTTTTTTTTCTTTGATGCCATTTTCTGATACAAAACGAATTAAATTTTGCTCCATTCCAACAGCATGCATCATACAGTTGCATTCATCAATACAAGCGGTGCAATTAATACATTCCATTTGCGTCCCATTTCGAATATCAATGCCCGTTGGACATACCTGCACACAGCGGTTACAATCAATGCAATTCCCTTTTCCTACTGATTCCCGATTTTCACCTTTATGAATTTTCGCTCTAGGTTCCCCAATGCCTTTATCATACGCAACAACCATCGTATTGCGATCCAACAGCACTCCTTGCAATCTACCATACGGACAAATAGTTGTGCAAACTTGTTCCCTTAACCAGGCGAAAACGCCATAAAAAACTAAGGTGAAAATAGCAATCGACATCAGGCCACCTAAATGATGTTTTATGTCATCATTTTGTATGGACCATAAGTGTTCACTTCCAATAAAATAGGCAAGGAAGGTGTTTGCAATTAGAAATGATACGATCAAGAATGAAGTATGTTTGGCAATTTTTTTGGCAATTTTAGAGGCACTCCACTTTGCTCTGTTTAGTAATAGCTGTTCTTTAAAATCTCCCTCTATCCAGTATTCAATGCGTCGAAATATCATTTCCATGAATATGGTCTGGGGACAAACCCAACCACAAAATAATCTACCGTAAATGATGGTGAAGAAAATTATAAAAACGATGAAAAGAATGAATCCTATGGCGAATAGGTATAAATCTTGTGGCCAAAATATATTTCCAAATAAGACAAATTTTCTATCGATAATATTGAATAAGAGTAAGGGCTCTTGGTTGATTCTTATGTGTGGTGCACTAAATAAGAAAACAACTAAAAAGTAGCTGGTAATTTTTCGCCATTCATAAAGTTTCCCTTTAGGTCGTTTTGGAAAAATCCATACACGTTTACCGTGCTCATTAACGGTCGAGATATGATCTCGAAATTCTTCCGCTTCCATAAAACTATTTTTCTATTTTATCTCCTTGTGCTGGTTTTGTTCCTTGAATGAATGGTAGCTGAACAACATAGCTAGAAACTTGTTGAATTTCGACTGGATTTAATTTAGAGGCATGCTCAGGCATCCCATTAGGCCGCCCATTTTTAATAGAAGAAAAGATATCTTTAATATCAAAACCATAGACCCATGCCTTATCTGTTAAATTAGGTCCAACATCCCCTTCACCCGATTTCTTATGACACAAGATACAGTTTGTATTGAAAATTCCTTTTCCTTTTGCTACGGCATCAGGTTCTGTTAGCAGTTTCACGTTGGTTTCATCAACGTTCATAGCGTTTTGAGAAAGGTATGCTTTTATCTCACTGTTGGCCTGAACCACCTCCTTTTCATAGGCTTTGATTTGAAGATCTGAATACCCAATAACATGATAATTGAATAAATAAATTACCGCAAATACTATAGTTGCAATAAATCCCCATGTCCACCAAGGTGGTAGGTTATTATCCAATTCACGAATACCGTCGTATTCATGATCCATTAGGATTTTGTGCTCTAATTCGATAGGAACCGTATCTGTTAAAATAGCATTTAACTTTTTAAGTGCTTTTTTAGGGACCCGAACTTCTTTTTCAGGAAGTATCATCGCCATAAATCGATTAAAAATAGTTTTTAGGTACAACAATACACCAAATAAAATGAGGTCAATCGCCAGTAAAAAGTAGAGATCGATTTTCTCCACTAAGAGCCATGGCATTTTTTCGGTCGCTTCTCCAAAAGACATAAAGTTGAGCCCGTACAGCTGTGAATTAGAACCCATCAATCCAAAACTGATAATCAAAATAATGATTGGAAGGAGGTTAGATCCTTTTGCCAATTTTTCCTTAAAGAAGTCTGATTTTATTAAACTAATTATGGATGCTGACAAGATTAAGATAGCAATTATGAGTACAATACCGAGCACTAGAAAACCATAGAAAACTTCTAGATTACTGGAATAGTTTGGAACAATCTTCACCACTTTTTTAGTTGAATTAATGCTGCTAGGATTCACAGCGATAGCTGGCGAATAGGAATCAATGTAGGTGAAAATGGCATCTAACTCTCCCTTTGTTACCGTTTGGTTGGGCATTTCAGTCGGACTATATCCCTTAATTTGTAAGGCTAATTTACTTTTTCCAGAAGCGATGAGTCCTGCAGAGTTTTCCACCCATTTGTATAACATTTCACCTTCTTTTGCGGCTTCCCACTTTGCTTTTACGCCCATTAATTTAGGTCCCGTTCCGTTTTTGTCCTCCATATGACAAACGTTGCAACGAGATTTAAACAATTGCTTTCCATCCTGCCCTAACATGGAAAAAGGAAGTGTGAAAGTGAAAATTGCGATCCAGCGTATGAACTTGTTTTTCATGTTATTAACTAATTAATCGTTGATAGAATCTTTTAATGGCATTTCACTTAATTCTTCAATGGTTGCCTTCGACATTCGAATAACTTTGTAAACCACCAAAAGAAAAAATGTGCTAAATAATACAAGTGAGATGAGTGGGAAATATTCCACATTGTAAATACTCGTTAAATTATGTTTTATGAATCTTAGCATCCTGGGTTATTTTATGTTTTTACCTTTTTTGATATCTGTTCCTAAGCGTTGTAGATAGGCAATTAAAGCGATCAGTTTCTTGTTTTCAAGTTCCTTGATTTTTGCTGCTACACTTGCGCCTTGTAATGCTCCTTTTGGTGTATTTGAAACAATATCAGTAGCAATTAAATGCGCTTGATTTTTCAAATCAGCTTCTGCTTTAAGATCAAATCCAGGCAGGTAGGGCACACCTAGTGTTTGCATAGCACGAATCTTATTGTCAATCATTGAATAATCAATGTTGTATCGTTCACCTTTTAACCAAGCATATGCTGGCATAATTGATCCCGGAGAAACTACTTTTGGGCGGATTAAATGTTGGTAATGCCAAAAGTTACTTCGCACTCCTCCTTCTCTTGCCAAATCGGGACCGGTTCTTTTTGAGCCCCATTGGAAGGGATGGTCGTATACAAATTCACCCGATTTAGAGTATTCTCCATACCTCACAGTTTCAAAACGCAAGGGGCGAATAAGCTGCGAATGACAGTTGTAGCAGCCCTCGGAAATATAGACATCTCGCCCTTCTAATTCTAATGGCGTATAAGGCTTCACTTCTTTAATTGTAGCGATATTACTCTTCACAATCATAGTAGGAATTATTTCCACGATGCCGCCAATGGCCACAATAATGATACTCAATACCATGAATTTTATTGGTTTTCTTTCGATGGCTCGGTGCCAATATTCTTTTTCGTGTACTACTTTTTCCATTCTTAATGCAGGAGCTTCCGCTTCTTCATTGGCTAGGAATTGTCCAGCTCTTGCTGTTTTAACAAGATTGTAGAACATCATTATTGCACCGGTTAAATACAATAATCCTCCCAAAGATCGCAGTAAATAGAAATTTTTCATTTCGATACTTGTCTTGATAAAATCGGTATTTACCAAGGTGCCATCCATTTTGAATTCTTGCCACATTAAGCCTTGCATAAATCCCGCGATATACATTGGAATAGCATAAAGTATAATCCCTAAAGTTGCCAGCCAAAAATGTTGATTCGCCATTCTTTTCGAGTAAAGTTCCGTTCTAAAAAGTTTTGGGAACAACCAATATAAGACAGCAAAAGTCAACATACCATTCCATCCTAATCCGCCGATGTGAACGTGCGCAATAATCCAATCTGTAAAATGTGAGACTACATTAATGTTTTTTAGCGAAAGCATAGGACCTTCAAATGTTGACATGCCGTAACACGTTAAGGCTACCACCATGAATTTGAGCATAACATCATCCCGTACTTTATCCCATACGCCACGTAAAGTCAATAATCCATTTAACATTCCTCCCCATGAAGGCGCGATTAACATGATAGAAAAAACTACGCCTAAACTTTGCGCCCAGTCCGGAAGCGTTGAATATAATAGATGATGAGGGCCTGCCCAGATGTAAATAAAAATTAAAGACCAAAAGTGAATAATCGACAATCGATAAGAATAAACTGGACGTCCTGTTGCTTTTGGAATAAAGTAATACATCAATCCCAAGTAGGGCGTTGTTAGGAAAAATGCCACAGCATTATGTCCATACCACCACTGAACTAAGGCATCTTGCACCCCCGCATACCAAGAGTAACTTTTGAAAAAACTGATGGGCAATTCAAAAGAGTTAAAAATATGCAACATGGCAACCGTTACGAATGTGGCGATGTAAAACCAAATGGCTACGTAAAGGTGTTTTACCCTTCGCGTTAATATGGTTGCAAACATATTCCATCCCCATACCACCCAGATTAGTGCGATTAAAATATCAATCCACCACTCCAGTTCAGCATATTCTTTACCTGAAGTTATTCCAAGCGGAAGAGTAGCTACAGCACAAACGATTATAAATTGCCATCCCCAAAAATGAACAACGCTTAGTTTATCACTCCACATTCTAGTTTTTAACAAGCGTTGAAGCGAATAATAAACCCCCATGAAGATTCCATTCCCTACAAATGCAAAAATAACGGCATTCGTATGTAAAGGCCTAAGCCTTCCAAAACCCAGGAAATCGAGACTTAAGTAGTCGTTAAAAAATTCTGGAAAAGCTAATTGTAAGGCAATTATTAATCCTACTAACATCCCTGTGATGCCCCAAATTATGGTGGCATATGCAAACCATTTTACAATCCTGTTGTCGTAACTAAACTTTTGTACTTCCATGTGTATGATCTATATTTTTAACTTCATCATCAAATAGAATCCTAACAGATGGGGTGTAATCATCGTCGAATTGTCCCGATTTAGACGCCCATAAAAAAAGACCTAAAAAAAGTAATGCAATTAGCAAACTCACTACCAGCATAATATATATTACTCCCATGGAACAAAGGTAAAAAGGAGAAAAATCTTAAATTATGATTGTAATTTGCTAAAAAACTGATTTTAGTCAGTTTTTTAATGACCTAAAACGTATGAAAATTAAGGAGGTGCTGATCAAGACAATCGTAATGGAACTCAAAGGCATTAAAATAGCAGCTATTAAAGGGCTTAACATGCCTGAAAAAGCGATGATTATCCCAGTTAGATTGTATAATATGGAAAATCCAAGACAAATTTTTAGTACCATTCTGGAAAATTTTGAAATGGCAAGAAAGTCATCTAGTTTGTTTAGTTTTTTTGCATCTAAAATAGCTTCTGATGAGGGCGTGAATTTAAACATGTCTTCTGATATGGCGATGCCAATATCCGCTTTAGCCAATGCGCTGGCATCATTCAATCCATCGCCTAACATCATTACTTTTTCACCCTTGGATTGCAAGTTTTGAATAAAATCATGTTTTAAATTGGGTGATTGGAGAAAGTAAATATTTTCTTTTTTAAATCCAATTTCGAGTAGGGAGGGTAAGTCGGTATCCGTATCTCCTGAAAGGACAAAGTTTTTTGTTTTGTGTAATCTTGATAGCAACGCTTTTATATCACTTCTAAATTGACTTTTGAATACATATTTCTGAATGGTAATTCCATTTTTTGTGAAAAATAATTCGTTGTTTTTGTGATTTCCTTGTTGGGTAAATGAAGCATTACCTAGTTGATAACTATCATTTACAATGCTCACTTCAATTCCTTTTCCGATGTGTTCGTTAAAGGAATCGAATTCAACGAAAACCAATTTTTCATTGTCTAGAAAGCTGTGTAATGCCGCTGATAAAGGATGTGTAGAAGAGCCTGTCATTTCAAAAAGGATGGATTGATCTTCAATTGTTACTATATCTCCACTTGGAATAATTTCCATTTGTTGTGGATCCGTAAGTGTTCCTGTCTTGTCAAATACGATGGCAGTAATTCCATCCATTGATTCCACCACATCAATATTTTTTAGATAACAACCCAAACTCCCCATTTTTCGCATGGCATTTCCATAGGTGAAAGGTGTTGAAAGCGCTAAGGCGCAAGGGCAGGCAACAATTAATACGGATACTACCACTTTTAAAATCATTTGAGGGTCAATTGTTGCCCAAACAATGGCGGAAATAGCACTAATTATCAATACAGTATATAAAAAGAGCGCAGAAATTTTATCCTGATATCGAATTTTTTGGGTTTTGTTTTTGTTGTGCAATGATTCGTTCCATAACTGCGTAAGATGGGACCGGTCAGATTTTCGTTTAACTTCCATTTCAGCAACATTTCCCATAATTTTTCCCCCAGCGTACAATTCTTCGCCTTTATATTTATAAATCAAGGACGATTCACCCGTCACGAAACTATAATCAATAATGGATTCACCATTTAATAATACGGTGTCACAAGGGATGATTTCTTGATTCCGAATTCTAATTATGTCCCCAATTTCTATTTTTTCAATTGGTGAAATTTCCTCTTTTTTGTCCACTAATACCCTTACCGCAACAGGAAAATAGGAAGTGTAGTCTCTGTCAAAAGTTAACGATTGATACGTGGTGTTTTGAAACCATTTCCCGATAAGCAAGAAAAATATAAATCCGGAAAAACTATCCATGTATCCGGGGCCTTCCTGATTAATTATTGAGTAGACACTCTGAGAATATAAGGCAATAATACCTAGGCTGATCGGGACGTCTAGGTTTAAATGATGGCTGCGAAGTGCTTTATAGGCTGAAACATAGTATTCTCTTGCTGAAATTAACAAAACGGGTACAGAGACTGCAAATGAAAGCCAAGATGTGAAGGCTCTTATGTCCAGGTTTTGTTTACCAATTCCTGTATATTCCGGAAAACTCCAAAGCATTATTGATCCAAAGGCAAACCCAGCAATTCCAATTCTCAAAAGAAAATTATGATTTGATTTAGTCGAACGATTTTGTTCTTGAAAATTGGGAGGGTACCCAAGATTATCCAATAGTAAAGCCAATTCACTTAATGGTAAGTGTTGTTTTTTAAAGGTAATACTTGCTTCTTTTTTTGCGAAATGTACCTGTGAAGTGACGATTTTCTTTTCAATCTTATGGGCATTTTCTAATAAGTATATGCAAGATGAACAATGAATATTGGGTAATTTTAGCACCACCTTAATTAGTTGTTCATCTTCAAACTTCACGTATCTTTTCTTTATTTCGGGAATATCCAAAAAGGCATATTTATCGTTGGTTGTTTGTACTGGCTTTGTGCCAGGAGACCTTTCAAATTTATAAAAGTCAACAAGGTCATTGCTGCTTAGTAGTTGAAACACGCTTTTACAGCCACTACAGCAAAACGATTTTTCTTGATATATAATTGGACGGAAACCCAGTTGATCGCCACAGTGAAAACAAGTAGGTTTCATTAAATTGTTTTAGAAAACAGTTGGTTCCCCATTTCGAAATTGTGTAACTTATAGTCAAATGCCATACAGATATTTCGAATAAAACTTCGTCCTTTTAGACTTACAACTACGATTTCCCCATCGATTTTCACCAATTCATCTTGTATCATAGGCTCAAGTCTATCAAGTATTTCCTTCCAATAAGGATTCGTTTTTGGCAATTCTGTCTTGAAGTGGCACATTAAGTCCAGTATTTGTTTTCGGGTAAACAATTCATTTTCATCGAGTATATGTCCTTTGAAAACGGGTAATTCACCTTTATTTACTTTGGCAAGGTACATTTCAACATCCTTTTCATTTTGGGCGAAAGCTCCCCATGAATCAGATATGGCTGACATCCCTAAACCTATCATGGTAGCCGATGATTTGGTGGTATATCCCATGAAATTACGGTGTAATTTATTTGTGTTAAATGCCAAGCTTAAACTTTCGTTTGGCAAGGCAAAATGATCCATTCCAATACTTATGTATCCTTTAGAAATAAGATAGGCGGTTGCCATTTCATACAATTGCATTTTTTCTTGTTCTTGCGGAAGATCCATTTCGCTATATCCCCTTTGACCTGTTCCTTTAATCCAAGGGACATGTGCATAACTATAAAGCGCAATTCTTTCTGGCATTAACGTCATTGTTTGTTCAAGCGTAGCTAAAAAACCCTCCATTGTTTGAAAGGGTAATCCATAAACTAAATCGTGGTTGATGGAGGAATAACCTATCTTTTTTGCCAATTTATGCACCTTTTTTACTGTATCAAAGTCTTGAATTCTGTGGATTGCTTTTTGAACTTTCAAATCATAATCTTGAATGCCAAAACTTACTCTTCTGAAGCCTAGGTCAAATAAAACCTGTAAATGTGCAGGTGTTGTACTAGATGGGTGGGCTTCAAAACTCATCTCGCAATTCCCATTTGGAACGGATGGTTTGATGGCATGTATGAGTCTTTCCAATTGTTTGGGCGCAAAAAAAGTCGGTGTTCCTCCTCCTAAGTGAAGTTCCTTAAGTTGGAAATCTTCATCGATCACTTCTTTGTATAGTTCCCATTCCCTAATTACTGCATCAATGTATGGGCTCTCAACTTGATGGTTTTTTGTAATTCTTTTGTGACATCCACAAAAGGTGCACAAGCTTTCACAAAAAGGGAGGTGAATATAAAGTGCAATTGTTTTGGTGTCTGACTTAACTAATTCAATATTCCATTCATTTTCTGTCAATGAACTATTTTTCCAAAAGGGTACTGTTGGATACGATGTATACCTTGGGCCTGGCACATTATATTTTGAAACCAATGGATTAACAAGCATTTTACAAAATTAGATTGAATCAGGATAGTGAAAAATGACTTTCGTCATATAAAACTCATAGTTATTGTTATCTTTGTTAAAAGCCATTAATGCTAGAGAAAGATTTCCGTCATGTTTCATGTAGTACTTGTAAACAACGAAAGGAAAATTTACTAAGCGGTTTGGGATGTGATGAAATCTCTCACATTGAAGATCATAAATCATGTAATTATTTTAAGAAAAACCAATCACTTTTTCTGGAGGGCTCATACCCTAGAGGGGTATTTTGTGTTAATGAAGGTAAGATTAAAATATTTAAAAGAGGCTACGAAGGCAAGGAACAAATTATTCAAATTGCAAAAGGCGGTGATTTAGTTGGTTTTCGAGCCATGTTTTCTGAAGAAGTATACCAAGTTTCAGCTGAAACGCTGGAGGAAAGCAATATTTGTTTCATTAGTAGAGAAGATTTTCTTTCTGTTTTGGATAGCAATCCTACCTTGCGAAATGGAATCCTCAAAGAATTATCTAAAGAATTGGCTGAACGCGCTAATTTCATTACCAATATGGCTCAAAAGTCAGCTCGAGAAAGATTGGCTTTTAGCTTGTTGCTTTTATTGGATATTTATGAAGGTGAAGCAATCAACCTCTCAAGAGAAGACATGGCTAATTTTGTGGGTACGGCAACTGAAACATTAATTCGATTATTGAAGGATTTCAAGGAAGAAGCATATATTGAAACACATGCCAGGAAAATCACCGTGCTTGATCGAAATAAACTGATGTCGATCGCCGGGATTTAATTCGTTTAACAACTTTTCGCTGTTGTTTTTTAATGCTCGACTACCACAAACCCATGCATTTGAATAGGTTTGCCTCCCTCCATAATGGCATCGATTAAATAGAAATAGGTGCCTTCTGTCACTAAGTTCCCATTTTGATCTTTTGCATCCCAAGTGCCGCTAGGGTCATTGTATTCATATATAAAATTCCCCCAACGGTTCATAATAACACAATGGAAGCTTAGAATTCCATTTGAATTCACATAGAACAAGTTGTTCCCTGCTGTGGAGGACAGACTCACAATATTTGGCACTTCGATATCGCATGGATAAAAATTAACAGTTGCTGTGTCTGAAGCGCTATAACATTCATTTGAGCTGGTATAGACGTATTGCCCAGTTTGATTCACACTGATGGATGGCAAGGTACTGCCATTGTTCCAACTTCCTGTTAAAGTAGGGACATAATTAGCTTGCAATGTAAATTGGGAAAGGTTTGGATTTTGTGGAATAGGGTAAGAAACTTGCACCAAGTTGATACTTGTTCCTATACAAGATGAGGTATCCATAAGTACGGTTTGCAAATAGGCAGGAAAATGAACCACTTGGCTTAACACTTGATTACAAGAAAGATCAGTGAAGGTTATCGTGTATATTCCGGCATAATTCGTCCAAATTAATGGGTTGTTCGATGTCGGATTTGAAAAATTAACACAGGTATCATTGCAGCTCCAAACTCCACCTTGATCGGAGATCGTTCCCGTAATTTGATATTGATAGTTACACGCTAATGCATCAACGTCAATGATAGGAGAAAGCTGAAAATGAACGTTCAAGGTATCACTATGATTACAAACATTGTCGGTATAAACGAGTTGGTAAATCCCTGGATTGTTTGGGGTGAGGGATGGATTTAAACTTTGACTTGTTGGAGAAAAATTCAATGTATTTCCAGGATTTGATAGGTAAGTCCATTGTCCACCTCCTGGCGGTGTGATGGAACCATTGAGTGTTAAATTCATGGCACAAATAGTCGTGTCGGCCATAACACTGGGTGAAATTGGTAGGGTGAGATCCACGTTCAATAGTTGATTGCAGCCATCATCAGCAAATGAAATAGCATAAGTCCCGGGTGAATTAATTGTAATTATTGGACTTAAACTAGTTATATTATTAAAGCTAATTTGGTTGGAAGTACTGCTCCATGTTCCACCATTGGATACTACGGGTGGCGCTTGAAAAACAGGATCACACACCAATGTATCATTAAAAATAACAGCTGAATTTGCCCCTGTAATATTGAATGTCGTGTCGCTTGAACATAAACCAAACGAATCTAAAAGCGAAACGGTGTACGTTCCTATCGGTAATTGGACACTAAATAATGTGTCTAAGGCAGGATTTCCTAAACCCCAAGATATGCTCGAATAGTACAATGGATTTTGCAAGCTTACCGTCGCAGCAGTGTCGGGAGGACAATAGCTTAGCGATCCCAATAAATCAATAGGAATTGGATTAATAATAACAAAGGAATCGGCAATATAACGATAGCAGCCATTCAAACTAACGGTTACACCAAAAAACTGAGTACTATTGATTGTATTGGTACTATCAGTGATAAAGTCATCCCAAAGATAGGAGTCATAAGGACCATTTGCGACATTCAAATCAATGCTGCCACAGGTGTCAACAGTTTGTAGATAGGAAGAATCCAAGGCGTTTAAGGTTGTATCTATTTGAATAACAAAGGGAAGTACAGTTACACCAGGAGGTACCGCATTATCAGTAGCCGTGACGGTGATGTTATACACCCCCAAATTTCCAGCATTTCCAACTGCTTGCAGAATGATGGAGGCTGAATTCCCAGGATTATTAGCTACTTGTGTGAGCGTTGTTAATCCTCCATTATTGAATGTAATTGAAGTGGTTTGTCCTACTTCAGGAGATAGGAAATCAAGTGAAAAAATAGCAGTATCTCCGATAGAACAAATTTTTAGGGTATCACAACTTGCAATTCCTTGTGGAATAGGGGGGATGTTTCCTGTATTAGAAGCGTCAAAAGCAAAACTCTTATTATCCAACCAATCAATACCATCAGGCGATCCTTGAGGTCCATCAAAACTTCCACCAGCGTGATCAAAATAGCTTATTAAAAAATACGCAATACCATCGCCACTATTTGCTCCACAGGTCGCAGGGGTGCCATAAAATCCGTTAACTCCAGAAGAGGCATCTCCAGTGGTCCATTCCATGTCTTGGTAGCAAAAAGCGACGTTTCCACCTTGAATGACCGGGTCGGAACCATTGGTGATTATTAATTGAAAGGTATTTAGTTTATCGCCGTGCATACTATAATAGCCGACATCTTCCCAATTGATATACACCGCTGTGGGGGTCACTTTATAGACTACTTGTCCGTTTCCATTTCGGGTATCTACATCCGCCCAAAACGGCGCAACAATGGAATTAATTACGGATGGAAAAGCGGATGCCGAAAATATCGACATAGGACCATTGAAGGTAATATTTCCATTATTATTGATGTAAATCCCGGTGTAAATGGTGCCATACAAATTAAACGAAAATGGAATCGGAATGTACACTGATGAGCCATCGTCATTGGGTAACATAGCTAAGGTGTAAGACGCATCTGGTTCAATATAACAGTTACAAGCGGATGCTTTTTCTGTATGCCCGGGTTTTACTTTAACTTTCGCAGTAGGAAGTGTGCTGTTAGAAGGGATAATTTGAATGGTTCCTAATTGGCCTTGCTCTTTCAGTTGATGGTATAAGGGTGATTCTACTTCTACTTGAGCAAACACTTCTGAATGGGAGATTAAAATCCAAGTTGCCATTACAATGATTACCTTCAAAAAACGGACATTCAAATTAGTAAAATTCATAAACAGGATTTTTTGTAAAAATGCTACTACCAAGCGTCTAAATTAAGTAAATTAATTGGAAGGCACGGAGTTGGTCAAGTAGCTGCATTTGAAGTGATAAAACTAATTTTTTTACTATTTTTACCCCATGAAATTTAGTATTGTATTCCTGTGTTGTTTATGCTTAGCATCTTGTGTTCAATTGAATTATATCAAAGATGTCGTTCCTATTACGCAAAAGCATCAAATTATTGCTGTGCTTCCGCCGATTACCACCATCGAACGGAAAATATGGATGTCGGATGATAAGTACAAGGAGATGACCGTTAAAAAGCAATATGAATTACAAAAAAAACTTATCAAATCGTTTGAATATCGTTTCAAAAATGGGACCTCCTTTGTTGAGATTATGGATGTGCAATTAACAAATGATGTGGTAACTCCCTTGGGATATCCTCAAGTTCAGTTCACTCCTATGGAATTGTGTAAAAGATTAAATGTGGATGCCGTGGTAGAAAGTCGAATTGATATTCGGGAACCCACTAATGAACTCACGGCGCTTGTTTTTCAAAACAATGGAATGTCGAATCTCTATACTAATACACTTAATTTGAAGGCAACTCTCTACGACACCTTGCATTCAGTCCCACTCTGGGAATTAGTAGATGTCCGCTATGGTTACTTGGGCTCTATTAAATTATCAATGCAACGGAAATCTATTAGCCGCACAACCCGAAATTCGCCTTATAATATCAAGAAAAACCCCTTTAAAAAATTATATTTGGAAAGCATTAAAGAGCAGTAGAGGGGAATTCGTTTATAAAACGACTTAAAAAAGCGCTATATTCTGAATTCAATATAAAAACACACATCAAATGAGACAAATAAGCATAGGTAGAAGTAAAGAAAATGAAATCACAATAGACGACGATAGCGTTTCAAGGCATCATGCTACAATCATTCAAACTTCTAGTGGAATTGTCATTAATGACAATGGCTCCAGCAATGGGACATTTATTAATGGAAATAGAATAAATCAAGAATCAGCTTTAAGAAAAAATGACATTTTAAAACTAGGGACCGCTTTAATTCCTTGGATGAATTATGTTGGTTTACAAGAGGAAAATAATTCTCTTCAAACAAATTTAATTAAAGAGGAAGTGGCTATACCAACTTCTCGTCCTGCGCAGGTAGTAGAATCAGGAAATGTTCAAAATCAAAATGTTCAACAACATGTAATCGTTCAACAAATGGTCAGCCCTTCCAATGGTATGGGCACAGCTGGATTTGTACTTGGGCTTTTAGGTATTTTAACTTCTTGGTTTATCGTGGGGGGGGGATTATGCCTCTTTGGTTTGATTTTTTCTTTTGCTGGTTTGTTTAAGAGTCCCAGGGGTTTAGCAATTTCGGGATTTATTCTTTCACTTCTTGGGATCTTTATAGCTTTAGTTGTATTGGCTAATTTATAGTCAACGTTACGCTTTACTTAATTGGGCTAAGTAGCTAATGTAATTATGGTTAAAGATCAATTTTAGTATTTTAACAATAATGTAAAACTTATGAAGCAATTTACCATTGGAAGAAGTAAGGAAAATGACATAATTATCGACGACACGAGTGTTTCAAGACATCATGCTACCATTATTCAAACCGCCAGTGGCATTGTTATAAGTGACAATGGATCTAGCAATGGGACTTTCATTAATGGTATCCGAATCCAAGGGGAGTGTACTTTGTCACCTAATGATATTTTGAAATTAGGGACGGCATTATTTCCTTGGAAAAATTATATTAATTTGAATAATTCGGAAGCAGAAAACAGGACTAGAATTGTCTTGGATACACCTCAAACAGCAGCAAATTTATCCGATAATGATCAATATGTTGAAAATCCTTCTGAGGAAAAATACCTAGCTGAGTCCCCCGATAAAAGTAATGCGTGGATGCGGGTATTGTCTGTGATTGGCTTCCTACTAAGTCTTGCAGCAATAGCGGCAAAAGTTTATTATTCTTCCCGTAAATAAGAAACGAAACCTTCGGTTTTTAGTTGTTAGAGCTTATTATTCCATTAAAGATTTAGCAAGGTAAACTGTTCCCATTCCCATTCGCCGAGTAGAGAAAGGATTTTGTAATTTTGAATTTGTTCTCCTATCATGGATAAAATATTATATGTGAATGATTAAAAAGCCCGAACCGCCCTAACATAGTCTATGCCGACCTTATTGACGTTGGCCTTGACACCATTGGTGAAAAGCTGGCCCCACGCGGTGTCGGTATCGCCCTCCGAAGAACTCCAATAGTAAGTAGATAGCTCTGGTATAATATGTTTTTGATTATATAACAAATTTAATTCATCAATACTTGGCAGATACCAATCGGAATAACCATTCGAATTTAAATTTTGACATTCTTTCATTGCCGAATCCCAATCAAATGAGCCAAGATCACTTTCCGTACATACTTTCCCATGTTTTTCCGATTTATCCAAGTAAAAAATAATCCCGCCTTGGTGCTTTTGTCCAATTTTTAAAAAGGTTGTTTCTATTTGCGTAAACGCAAGATTAATTTCAGTATCAGAAACAGATTTTGTTTCCAGAATTTTATTATAGTTAATTTTTAAAGAGCGTTTTGTTGGGTCTTTTTCTGTTGCTGCTTGGATGCTTGAGTCCCAAAAAGTATGGGTTAAGGGCAGGGGTTCTTTTAATATTGAAACTTGAATTTCAGGTAAAGAAATTTCTTCTGAATCATACGGTTTTTTATTCATAACCAACTGCCACAAAACAACTCCCAAACTGTATACATCTGTTTGTTTTGTAACATCTGCAGTGTTTTTCACCTGTTCTGGGCTCATATACAAAGGGGTTCCCATTTGTTGCATTAAACCAGTTTTAGTATAATCAACAGCACTTTCATTTGTGTTCTTAGCAATTCCAAAATCTAATAATTTTATTTGGCCACTTTTTGTTACCATGAAATTAGATGGCTTAATATCTCGGTGGATTAAACCTTGCCCATGAACATACTCAACAGCTAAAATCATTTGATTTAAAAACCCTTCTATTTCAACTCGTGTTAATTCACCTTTTTTATACAAAAACGCTTCTAAAGTTTGCCCTTCAATGTATTCCATTACAAAAGCAACAATATCTCCAGCATCGATTAAATCGGTTACTTTAATGATATTGGGATGCGACATTTGCGCTAAACTTCTTGCTTCAGCTAGAAATCGTTTTCGGATGTTTGCATTTTGAACGTAATCTTCTTTAAGAATTTTTATGGCGACTTTATTTCTTAAACTTAGATGCTCCGCTAGATAAACATTGGCCATTCCTCCTTCGCCAAGAAGAGAAAGGATTTTATAGTTTTGTATTTGTTGACCTATCATCGTTAAAATTAGTAGCTGGCCATTATAACAAGTGTTATTATCAAACCGATAAATAGCGTTATGGCACCTAAAATAATCCCCGCTATTGCTGCACCCTTATTTGTTGAGGCATTACCGTTTTGATCTTTCTGACCTTGTACACCCAATATTAGTGCGATAATCCCCAATATGAAATTTACTAATGGAAACCAACAAAAAGTTAAACCGATAATACCAACTATTAATGCAGTGGTTGCTTTTCCATTTTGTTCACTAACAAGGGGAAGTTTTTCTTGTTTTACCTCCTTATTTTCAATTGTCTTCTCTTTAGGGGCATCATCGATGGGCTTTTGTTTTGTAGATGCCTCAACACTAGAAGCTGAATCAGAAGAATCCAACTCTTTTCGCATTTCATCCACTGCTTGATACCTTGCATTTCTATCTTTGGAAACTGCTTTCTGTATAATAGCATCAAAGGTTGGATTGTCGCTAAGGCTTGGAATCGGTTCATTAACAATTTTTGTAAAAATCTCATAACTAGATTCTTCTGCGCTTTCATAGGGTGCTTTCCCTGTTAATGTGAAATAAAGCGTAACGCCTAACGCATAAATATCAGAGCGATGATCAATTGATTTTTCGCCTTTTACTTGTTCCGGACTCATGTACACAGGCGTTCCCATTTGCGTACCTGTTTGGGTCATTTCGTTTCCGGTTCCAAATAGTTTTGCAATGCCAAAATCAAGTATTTTTACTTGATTGGCTTTGTCAATAAAAATATTAGCCGGCTTGATATCTCTATGCACAATTCCTTTTGAATGGGCATAATCAAAGGCATTCAATACTTGGGTAAATATCATCTTAACCTCCGTAGATGAAAGTGGCCCCGTTCGTTTAACCCTGGCGTCCAAGTCCTCGCCTTCTAGCAAGTCCATGATAATTGCGAGGGTTTCATCTCTCTCTTCCACATCTAAAACACGCGTGATATGCGGATGACTCAACGAAGCCATAAAATTTGCTTCATTTTCAAAGCGCTGACGTAATTGTGGATTCCTGGCTAAAATTGGGCTCAGGACTTTAATAGCCACTTTGGTTCCTAATTTCTCATGTACCCCCTCATATACGGATGCCATGCCGCCTTCGCCTATTTTTCGCGTGATGGTGTAATTACCAATTTTCTTGTTGATGTTTTCCATGGGCTTATTTTGTACTATAAATTGAACTTATTTTATTCTTATTGAATCTTTCGTTTTCAAAGAAATATAAATTCCAATGAAACAAATACACGTAATAATTAGCAAGGCTATTTGGTCAATGGGTAGCTTATATGCCCAATCTCCAAATCTGGTAAGATAAGATTCGTGAAAACTTTCTTTTAATTGTTTAATTGCAGGAACGACTTGAAGTGTCACTTCTTTTGTATTCTGTGGATTTGGAACTTCTACGGACACCTTTTTTTGAATGATGCTAAATCCTTCGGTTCCCCATCTTGATAATGTCACATAACTTAACATTTCAACCCATTGATTCTCAATTTTTGCCATCACTCCTGCAAGCATAATTTGAGGGATTAATGCGATTGGTACTATCGTCATTACCTTATCAGTAGTTGAAACAACAGCAGATAACAAAAGCCCCATCATTGTGGCAGCAATTGATAAGCTAAGCATCCAAGCAAAAGTTCCAACAGGATTATTCCAACTTGGTTCTGTTGAGGAGTAACGGCTGTAAAGAATTAAGGTAAACAAAAGCGATTGAAGTGCTGCAAAGGTGCTCAAAACTGTTATTTTCGATAACATATAAGGAAGAATCCCTTGGTTAAACATCCTTTCTCGTTTAAAGATAGGTATTTCCCCTACAATTTCCCTCGCAGCATTATTGGTCCCAAACCAAACAGCACAAACGGCCATTAAAAAGGGAACCGACTGGTTAATATTCGAGAAAATTAAACAAATTAAACTAGCAATAATGGGTGCTTGTCCTACCATTAAAAGCGAATTCCTCCTGTCATTTAATTTGATATTGAAATACCGAATGGTTAACCACCAGAATTGTGAAAAGGAATTAATTGTATTTAATTTTCGAAGGTTGTTGTTATTTATTGGCTTAAGCTCACCAACGTTATTATTTTTCTTGTGTTTATCTACCCAATTCTTAGCTTTGGCATCCACTAATTGTGCATAGACTTTTACAGTATCATCTACCCCAAAATAATTCAAATACGCCTTGGTGTCTCCTTGATATACTAGGTGTCCTCCTTCCGCCATAAAAATTACATCGTCCATGTAATTCAAATCTTCCGGTTTATGGGTAACCATAATTACGGTGGTTCCTTTTTCAGATAATTTTTTAAGAATTCCTAAAAACTCTTCAATAGTTTGTGGATCCAATGGTGAAGTTGGTTCATCAAGGAATAATATCAATGGATCTGTTAAAATCTCCACCGCAATAGACACGCGTTTACGTTGTCCACCACTTATTTTACCCACTAAACTTTTACGAATATGTTTTATATTTAATTCCTCAAGTACTTGTTCAATTTTTTGACTAATAACCTCACTGCTAGCATTTTCCAACCTTAGTTTAGCCGCATAAAACAGGGATTGTTCTACCGTTAATTCTCTATGCACAATATCATCTTGGGGCACATAACCAATATGTGTTTTCAAGTAATCGAAATTTTCATGAAGGTCCAAACCATTAATTAAAACACGCCCACTTGTAGACGGTGCATCACCATTTAAGGCTTTTAATAGTGTTGATTTCCCACATCCTGATGGACCCATTACCGCCATTAAAGATTTTGACGGGATCTCAAATGATGTGACATGCAATCCTATTTTGCCTCCTTTAAATTGCTTGGAGATTTGCTCGGCACGGATTGCAACTTCTTTCGTTAAATCTTGCGCCTTGCCCCTTAAACTTAATTTAAAACGACCAATTATTATTACATCACTTTCGTTGACAGTTACTGATCCCGCTATTCTTCTTCCATTTAGAAAAGTGCCATTTAATGTATTTAAGTCCGTTAAAATATAATTGTCTTTACCTTTTTGTTCAATAGTTGCATGTTGTCTACTTACAATTGGGTGATCTAACATTACATCATTTTCTGGACTTCGTCCAAGCGTCAACATCGATTTATTTCTAAATTTATCAATGATGTCTGTTGTTCCAAAGTTTTCGGATGATGCAGGTTTAGGTGATGATTTAGGAACGGATGAAAAATCATCTGGGTTGAATACAATTGTTAAGCCCCCATCTCCGGAAAAACTGACAATGTCATTAGCAGAAAAAGGATATTGGACTCCTTTTTCGATTTTTCTATTGTTAATAAAAGTACCGTTGGTGCTTCCTAAATCGAGAACGTAAAGATTGTTGTTTTCATCTTGAATTAGTTGGGCATGCTGGGATGATATGTTTTTATATTCAGGGCACGAAATATCACACGAGGTATCTCGCCCTATTAAGATTGCTGTCGAAACATTTGGCGCAAATGAAATCTTTCGATAGAGTTGCTTGTCTTTTATAAATCCAATTTTCATAGTTGTCGAATTATTTTATTTAATTTATAATTTCTATTTTTCTCGTCTTGATATTTAATTTGAAGTGCTGGCGCAAAGGGATTTTTATTTCCCTGCCATCTATAGAAATTAAGGCATCTCCATTAAGATAATAGTCTAATGATCCGTCCAACACTTTCGAAAATCCGCTTAAAGCAGAAGTAAGATTATCTATGCTTAAAGCACCTTCTATTAGGACACTTTCATTTTTCTTCAGTAATTTTTTTGCAGGGAAAGCCCAAATTGACACTTCCGTTTTTAGTTCCTTGTCTGCGTATATGCCACCGCGAATTTCTTCTAGTAAGATATCGAAAGGCAATTTGTTTTTGTAATCGAAACTAATATCAAAAACGGTGGTTGGAATGCTTAGTTCTTTTAATTTGATTGATTCAACATGTAAACCATCTTCTCCCATGGAATTTGAAATTAACGCATCCATCATGTCTTTCGTATTTATCCAAGTTTCCATTGTGCTTGAATGGTTCAATTTTAAGAAGGTGAATTCACCTTGTACTTCAACTTTTAATAGAATGGAATCTTGATAAAGTATCGTTTTTAAATCGTTTAAAAGCGAGTCCGCGAAAAAGTCAGCACTAACTTCGACTAAGTTTTCAGCATTTTTAGTTAAGTGAAAGGCAGGTTCACTTTTTCCACGGGCAATCATATGATTTTTGTAAAACATGTTGAATTGAAGATTTTCACCAGCAAATGAAAACCAGTTGTCATTTTGAATTTTAAGAATGGTTTTTGCCTTCATTTTTCCATTTGAAAAATCAAGCACTTCAAATTTCTTTATTCCAGAAAAAACGGGAATTGAAATTGTTTGAGCTATAATAAATACAACAATAATAATTGTGGCAACTACTATAAACCATTTCGACTTTATCCAATTCATTTCGGGGTGTTTAAATTATAAATTGATGCCAGAAGTCTATAATTTGCATTATTTTCTTTCTCATTTTTCGTTGGATGAAACGAGAAATACACGAGAAATCCGAGAAAATTAATAGGGCATAAAATTTTCATTTAATTGGCTGTTTTTCGTTATTTTCAATGCATTCAAATCCATAATTTTGACTGATATGATTTTTAGAGCAGTTGGATCTTTTGGCTGAATAGGGGTGCGAACGAAATAGGTTATCGTATGCATTGTAATTTCCTTCACCTGATTCCTTTTGCATCCTGTTCCATAGTGTAATATTTACGCAACCATTATATCCAGCAGCAATTGCCAGATCGATTCCTGTTAAATCACAATGCGTTTCTTTCTTTTGTCCAAAAGCTATGGTAATCATTTGGGCAATCGATGTATGGTAATCGGAAAGAATATTTTCCTTTTGTATATATTCTTTAATGTGTCCTAATTCATTATGGTTAATCTCATGCCCAATCACACAAGCTAATTCATCATTGGATTTGCAAAAATTATAAATGGCAGTGGTTACAAATATTTTCGCACCTGCCGTAAAAGCATTTAATTCAACTGATTCAATTAAATAGATGGAATAAACAAATCCTTTTGGTGCTAGTATTTGATCAGTCAGTGTAGTTAAAATCTTCTTTAAATTTTCTATTTTTTCACCACTTTCAATAAAATTATACTCTTTACGACAATCGCTTAATAACTGATCTCCGACTTTAACCTCGTCTTGAATGGTAACTTTCCCACCAACAGCATCTGTTATTTCAGTGTCAACTTTCTCTAGCGCGTTAATTACATTCGTTGATCCAAAGTCGTCATCGTCATTCAAACAACTAAAGTCATACACAAATCCTTTTCTTTTCTCATTTTCAACCTTTATTGGTTGATCAATTTTGTCTTTGGCCTTATCAGGTTCATCGTTACCTGACTTAGTTTTAACAAAGACATATTCGTTCAAGACATAAAATAAGCCGAGTAGTAGAAAAATAATTAATAGGGTGATTCCTATAATTTTGAAACCATTTCTTTTTTTCTGGATAGGTAAACTATCATAATCGCTTTGATTAGAAACTTCTTCGTTTTGATTTTTATTAGTTTCTATTTTGTTTGGAGAACTTAAGGAATTAAAATTTTTCCATTTTAAAGGTTCGCTCAATGCCGCTTTTACAATATCATTTGATTTCAATTGGACAGATCCTACTATTCGTTGTCCATTGACGAACGTTCCATTCGCAGAATTAAGATCGGTCAAAAATACATTTCCTTCGCCATCATAAAATAATTCAAGGTGATTTCGTGAAACCGATGGATGAATCAGAACAATATCGTTATCACTTGCTCTACCAATTCTGATTGTTTTGAAATTCATATAAATTCTAATAAATCAAGTTGAAACTCTTCACACGATTGATACCTAGCCTTCAATTCTTTTCTTGTGGCCTTCTGAATAATTTGATTTATTTTATCTTCATGCATCCCATCAAAATCATACGGCACTTCCAAATAGGGTATTTGATTGTTTTTTATGGCATCAAACATTTCTTCTCTCGATTCGCAGTTGGAAAAAGGAAGTTTTCCAGATACCATTTCATATAATGTAATTCCCAATGAATAGATGTCTGAACGAAAATCTATGTCTTTCCCTTCTATTTGTTCTGGGCTCATGTAGGAAGGACTTCCCATAACCTTGTCCATCGCTTTCCCTTTTGTGTCATGAGAAATGCCAAAATCTATCACTTTAATTTCATTTCTATCCGACAACATGATATTTGATGGTTTTATATCCAAATGGATTAACCCTTTATCATGGACATATCCAAGAGCACTTAACACTTCATTTAAGATTAAAGCAATATTTTGGATAGGGATGGGGCCAGTTACTTTTGAAATATGGTCACTGAGATTTTTCCCGTCCACATATTCCATTATTAAGTAATGGGTGTCATCATGCTTAATAAAATCCTTGAGTTTTACGATGTTGGGATGGTCCAAATACAGGTATTGGTTGGCTTCTTCTAAAAATTTTTCACGTACAAATTCGCTCTTAAAAAAACTGGTTTTCAATTCTTTTACCGCCACTGGCGCACCAGTGTAAACATCAACCCCTAAATATACGTGTGCAGTACCTCCAGAGTTTAATGGTTGAATAATTTGTATGTTGTTAATTTTTTTCACTTTTTGCCCGGAATCATCAATATCATGCCAGGATTAATTTGTTTTTTAACCAAATCCGAACTATCAGCAACTTTTAATTTCGAGTTATTTTTTTTAATAATATTGTATTTAATCAATTCTTCTACGGTAAGTTTTAATTTATATTTTGATTTAAAATCGTTTACAATCTTATCCAGATTATCATCCTTTATTACCGTATATGCAAAAGGCCATGTAGGAGTTTTCTCAACAACAGGTTCATTCTTAACCACTTTATTATTTGGTGTTTCCTCAGTTGTAGCAATTGCCCCTTCATTGTTGACTGGAGTTGGAAGATTTGTTCCTTTTGTATCTTTTGTTTCAACCGTAGGTTTTTTTGGATCCTTTGGAGGCTCTCCGCCAAAAAAGAAATACCCAATACCAACCAGTAAGGCCACGAAAGTGGTAGCAAGCACGATGTTTATAGGGGAAAAAAGTCCCGCTTTTCGACCTTTGGTGGGTTGGGATGGAATGGCATAAGATTGTGTGCTAGCGGCATTAAATTTTTTGACAGGATTAAATTCCACAAAAGTCGATTTATCATAAACGCTTTCGTCAATGGCCACAATTGTTGCTGTAATATTATCAGTTCCTCCTGCATCTAAGGCTGCACGAATTAAGTTATCCCCTGAAAGCTCTAATTTATCTCCTTCCAACATCATTTCAAGGCCTTTATCATTCACCATTCCATTCAAGCCATCTGAGCAAAGTAAGAAAACATCTCCAGCTTTAACTTTAATTGCTTTTTGGCTAATTGTCCCTTCCACTGCGGACGATGTGCCAAGTGCTTTTAATATTTGATTTTTGTTTGGGTGGCTCTCTGCCTCATCATCTGAAATTACGCCTGAATCTACAAGGGTTTGAACAAAAGAATGATCCTTGGTTATGCGATTCAATTTATTATCTGATTTCAAATAAATACGGCTATCGCCTACATGACCAACATAGCAATCATTACCTGAAATGATAAGCACTACTGCTGTTGTTCCCATTCCTTTTAAAGTTGGATCACTTAATGCGTTGGCAAAAATCTGTTCATTGGCAAAGGATAAGGATCTATCTATTGCTTGAATGACATTGCTAAATTCTTGACGCATAAAGTATTCTATAATACTAGAAACGGCGATGGAGGAAGCTTTTGCTCCACCAACGTGTCCACCCATGCCATCACATACAACAAATAGATGCCCGTTTGGCGTCATTGTATCTCCGTAATTGTCCTCATTGGCTTTTCTGACTTTACCAACATTTGTAATCGAATGATTTCTATACTTCATCTCTTTGTTTTATATATGAAAGGTTAGTGATATTTCTCCAACTTGAATATGATCCCCATGCTTCAATTGAATTTCTGTGATTTTATTTCCGTTTACGATAAGTCCATTTGAACTTCCTAGATCTTTTATAGTGTACTTGTGATCTCGGAAAGTTAATATGAAATGGTTACGAGAAACAGTTGGATGATTGATGGTCCAATCATTAGAGGCATCCCTTCCAACCTTAAATCGGGGAGTATTAATTTGATATTGCCCCGCCTCATTCTCAAATTTAAATTTAAACCAAGGAAGATTTCCTCTTTCCAACATCAATCTTATTTGTTGGTCGTCATCTTCCTTCTGTTTCTTTTCTGCTTGATTGCTTATTTCAGCTTCTTTCTTTCTATTTTCCTCCTCTTTAATCCTATTAAGTTCCATTTCTTGATTCCCTAACTTTTCTTCGGCATTTTGTTGATGTCTTTCCATCTCCGACAATTGCTCATTTTGTTTTAACTCAAGTTCTAATTTCTTCAATTTATTTTTCTTGCTGATTTGAAGAAGAATAATAATAATTCCCACAAGAACTACGAAAAGTACAATTGCTAAAATCAAGTTGGCCATGATCCATTCCAATATATTTTTAGTTGGTGATATTAAGGCAAATACTGACTGTCCATCTTTTGAATCAATTTTAACTACATGGGTTTTTCCATCTTTTTCAAATGAAGAGGTATATGAAAATGGGTAAATAACACCAGCGTATCGTTGATTGACACCGTCCATCAATTTCAATAATTGATCCGCAGCAGTGGCGGCATTATTAGTAGGATCCCTAAAATAAAGGCCATAGGTTTGGGTGCAAAGTCCGGAAATCTCATACGGTGTATCGGATTTAAAATAGGAGATTCCATACACTGGAATGTTCAATCTTTTAGAGCGATCACCTGGACGTTCCCCATTAAAATTAGGACCCATTCTCTCTGTGCGATCATCCGCTAGCACAAAAATAGCGGAAGGCATTTTTACATTCTCTTTTCCATATAATTCGAGGGCTTCATTAATAGCGAGGTAAATATGTGATTTATTATCTTTCTTAATTGCCTTACTATTGATGGTTATTGAATCAATTTTATGAAATAAAACGTCTGCATTATCTGTAAAATGGATAGTTGTGGGGAATAAAAGCTGATTATTTACCTTTTGCCCGTAAGATAAAACTTCAATTTTATCTCCTTTTTTTATCGCTCCTTTTCGTATCGCTCCTTTGAGAACCTCTTTATACCAATCCATCTCACTACGATTTGGCGTATTCAGAACAAGGAATAATACACTTTTACTGGTAGCAATAGAATCAACTTTTGTTAGCCCTTGAAAAGTGATAGCTACAGGTTTGTCATTTTCTAGAAAACTAATTCCCTCTGTTTTTATTCCGTCAGGATTTCGCACCCATAATTTCCCTTTTACAAGTGGGAACTCACTTAGATCCTGCCCTCGAACATCTAAAACCGTCTTTTGGGCTAAAAATAAATTACTCCAACAGCATACAATAACGAAAAAAAGAATGTTATTTTTCATAGTATTTATTAATTAAATTTTTTAAAGAATATTTATTCGCAAGACTTAAACTTGAAAACGGTGTCGCCAAGGCGTATTTCATTGCCATCGGTCATTAGGAAAGCTTTTTCTACTTCAAGCTCCTCTCCATTTAAATAAGTGCCGTTAACGGTCATTTTATCTTTAATGTAAAATTTGCCGTTTCGATATAAAATATTGACATGTTCACCAGAAATGGTAACATCGGTGGTAATGGTAATTGTATTTCCAGGGTTTCTGCCAATTGTATTACTACCTTCATAAATCCGATAATCAACACCCATTGGATCCAAGGTATATGAAATTAGCCAGCCCACTATTTTTCTAGCTGCTCGAGGTGTCGAAGCTATTTTTTTTCCATCATCATCGACTGCTGGGGAATCTGTGAGTCCTCCAATAAAAGTTCTGCCTAAATCTTTTGGCCCTTTGTTTTCGCTAGCATTTCCGCCACCAAAAACTTTCGTTTGGTCATTTTCCGGCGCTGAGCCTCCAAAAACTTCTGTTTTATCTGAACTAGAGTTGCCACCAGCTCCTGGTATCATTGTTTTGTCTAAATCTCCTCCAACATTTTGGTTTTCTGTTGATTTTCCACCCGGACAATAAGGACAATCATTTAAATCTTCCTTGTAAAAGTGACCGTTATTACATTTTTTAAATCCATTCATAGCTATAATTTTTACTTATTTACTTATATACTTATTTTTACAACACCCGCACATTTATTTATATACATTCTTTTAAATAAAGAATTCAATCAATTTTATTTTTTTAGCAATTATGCAAACTAATTTTAATTAAAAGATAAACCTAGATTTCCGCAACCACCGCTAGTGATCTCGAATGTCCCGCCATCCCATCTTTGTCCACTTTCCGTCTCAGCGGTCCAATTATAAAATCCGGGAGCGTTAGAAAAAGTAACACTGCCATTTGCTGAGCAACCTGGACTGGAATTGTACCCCAAATTAATTTCACCTTGATACGCTCCATTTACATATATAGAAATGGCTTCGGGGAATTTACCATTCAGATTATTATTCATCCAAAATAGAAAACTTCCATCATCAACACCCTCACCTTCAGAATAGTATTCTTCCCCTGTTGCTGGTTCTGGGGCTGCTGCAGCTTCTGCCGTAGCCTCTGCCGTAGCCTCAATTACTACATCTGCTGTAGCATCCATTGAGGCATCCATAGCGTTTAATTCGTCTAAATAGTTATATCTATTGTCTGCCCAATAAATATACCCGCCGATCCCTATACTAATTAGTACCAATATGGAAATAGACCAAAGAATTATCATTCTTTTTTTATTCGGTTCTTTAGATAAAGTGTTGGCATTAGCAGCACTAGTTACTTGAATAAGTTCCGGTTCGATGATGGTTGTAGCTGGTTCACTTGGTGAATCCGGCGCTTTTTTTTGTTTCGTAGTTTTTGGGATTTTTAAGGCTGAATTATTCATTTCTCCTAACCATTCTTCACAACTTTGAAATCGTTGTTCTCGATCTTTATGACAAGCTTTATAAATTAGTTGATTAAATTTCCCATTCCCACTAATTTCGGGTAAGGGTTCGTGAACAATCTTATTAAAAATATCAAATTGTGATTCTGTTTTTGAATCGTAGGGAGATTTACCACTTACCGCAACAAATAAGGTAACACCAAGTGAATAAATATCACTGCGGTGATCGATGGATTTTTCGCCTCTTATTTGCTCAGGACTCATAAATATTGGAGTGCCCATTTGAGTGCCAGTTTGGGTCATTTCATTGCCTTGCCCAAATAGTTTAGCGATACCAAAATCAAGAATTTTAACCGTGCCGTTTGGAAGTAAATAAATATTGGCTGGTTTAATGTCTCGATGTACAATTCCTTTGCTATGTGCGTATTCAAAGGCAGAAAGCGTTTGAGAAAAAATGTTGCTTATCTCGCTGTCATTCAATGGCACATTTTTTTTCATCTTTTCATCAAGATCCTCGCCCTCCAGAAGTTCCAAGACAATCGAAAGCTGCTGGGGTTGCTCATCAAAATCAATAACTTTAATAATGTTAGGGTGGTTCAATGAGGCCATTATTTTTGCTTCATTTTTAAAACGTTCCCGTATTTGGCTATTTGCAGATAATATAGGATTCAATACTTTTATAGCAACCCTTGTTGCTAGTATCTCGTGCTCCGCTTCATAAACGGTCGCCATTCCGCCTTCCCCTATTAATCGTAGAATTTTATATTTACCAATGCTTGTATTTATCATTTACTTTTATTTAAAGTTTCTTTAATTGTTTCTTCTTCTTGATTCAGGTTCTTCGCTTTTCCAAAGCTAACCTTTTTATCTTGATTCAGCAAACGCAGCGTTTAATCATTATCCGAATTTAAAATATTCACACTCAAGATTTCCGTATCGTATTGTCAATGTTTTGTAGATTTAAAAAACCTCTAGGACGCTATTGGCTTTAAATAAAAACAATAGCTATTTTTAAAATTATAACGCCATCAAACATACATTCACTATAATTTCTAGTATATTCGCATTTAAAATATGTAAATATGAAAAAGACTTTATTGTTTATAGTGTTGACTGGCTTATCTTTAGTAAGTAATGCTCAAAATGCGGATGAAATTGTTGCTAAATATTATGAAACTGTTGGTGGTAACAAATGGGAGGCAGTAACAGGAATTCTGATGACGGCAAATGTAGATGCTGGTGGCATGAAAATCCCGCTAGAAATTGCTCAAATGAGTGATGGTAGGATGTATGCAAAAATTAACTTTCAAGGTCAAGAGATCATTCAAAATGCCTTTGATGGTGTGACAAGTTGGAGCACAAATTTTATGACGCAAGAAGCTGAAAAAAGCACTTCTGATGACAATGAAAATACAAAACGTTCTTCTAAGGAATTTCCAAATCCCTTAGTTTCGTATAAGAAGTTGGGTTATAAGTTGAGTTTAGAAGGTGAAGAGAAAATTGATGGAACGGCTTGTTGGAAGCTGAAATTAGAGAAAAACACGCAGCTCGTTGAAGGAGAAGAAGTTCCAAACATTGAATATTATTATATAGACAAAGATTCTAATGTTCCCATTATGATGGAGTCTGAAATAAATTCGGGTGATATGAAAGGAAAGATGGGCCAAACGAAATTTAGCGATTACCAAGAAGTAAGTGGTTTGATCTATCCATTTTCTATTTCGCAAGGAATCAAAGATGGCCCTTCTCAACCGATCACTTTTGAAAAAGTGGTGATCAATCCAACAGTAGACGCAAAAACATTTGCATTCCCTGAAAATTAAATCGAATTTTAATAATTAATTACCATGAAAAAGCAATTATTTGTTGGTGTTTCTGTGCTTTATAGTTTTGCTTTTTTAGCACAAACGAGCAATCTAATAAACGGAGCCGATTATTTCGGAGATGTAAAAGCAAGACACATTGGTCCAGCGCTTATGAGTGGTCGCGTTTCTGATATTGAAAATCACCCCACCAACTCGAATATTGTTTATATCGGAGCAGCTGGCGGTGGCGTATGGAAGTCAAATGATGGCGGCGTAAAGTTTAATCCCATTTTTGATAAATATTGCCAGTCTATTGGTGTCGTGTCAATTGATCCCTCTGATCCTGACAATACCGTTTGGGTTGGTACGGGTGAGGTTTGGACAAGAAACAGTGTTTCTATAGGTGATGGTATTTATAAAACGATTGATGGAGGGAAAAACTGGACGAAAATGGGGCTTGAGAAATCAGACCGAATTTCGTCTATTCAAATTGATCCTAAGAATCCAAATACAATTTATGTCGGTGTACTAGGGGAACTTTGGGGCGATAATCAAGAACGTGGTGTTTTCAAAACAACGGATGGTGGAAAAACATGGAATAAGATTTTTTATATTAATGAAAGAACGGGCTGTTCCGAATTAATAATTGACCCATCAAATCCGTCGGTTCTTTATGCATCTTTTTGGGAATTTAGAAGATCGGCTTATTCGTTTAGTTCGGGAGGAATGAATAGCGCACTATACAAAAGTACCGATGGTGGTCTTACTTGGAATAAAATTCACACGGGTTTCCCAACAGGAAAGTTAGGAAGGATTGCGGTAAGTATTGCTCCGTCTAATCCGTCTATTGTATATGCTGTGGTGGAATGTGAAAAAGCGGAAGAGAAAGGGTTGTATCGCTCCAATGATGGCGGAGCAACATGGAAATTCTTAAATGGTGATTTTGGTTTGACGGTTCGTCCTTTTTATTTTTCAAGGATTACAATTGACCCGAAAAATCCTGATATTATTGTGAAAGCAGGTCTTTTCGGTTCGATAAGCCGCGATGGAGGTAGTACCTTTAAAAGTTTAGGTGCCATGCACTCAGATATTCATGATATCTCCTTTGACCCTTCGAATTCTGATAAAGTATTTGTTGCAACCGATGGCGGGCTTTACCGTAGTTTGAATGGTGGAACTACCATGGAACGTATTGAAAACTTACCGCTAAGTCAATTTTATCATGTAAGCGTGGATAATCAAGAACCGTACAATGTTTATGGTGGTTTGCAGGATAATAATTCGTGGTTTGGTCCCTCAGCAAGTCCTGGTGGTATTGAAGCACGGGATTGGGAATTGGTAGGACAGGGTGACGGGTTTAGGGTGTATCCTCATCCTACAAAACCGCATATTGTTTACTCAGAAATGCAAGGTGCGGAAGCTATTTGGCGTTTTGATACCAAAGAAAAACAACTTCGGGTAGTAAAGCCATACGCCGTTAGCGGTGATCCAAAGCTTCGATTTAATTGGAATACGCCCATAACAACAAGTCCCCATAACCCAGATCGCTTGTTTGCTGGAAGTCAATTTGTGCATGTTTCAAACGATATGGGAAATACTTGGACAAAGATTTCTCCCGATTTATCTACCAATGATAAGTTGAAACAAAATCAAGTAGAGTCAGGTGGTTTATCGGCCGATAATTCAGGTGCGGAAAATCATTGTACCATTTTTACTATAGCTGAATCTCCTTTAAGTGAAAAAGTGATTTGGGCTGGAACCGATGACGGGAATATACAAGTGACAAAAGACGGTGGTAAATCTTGGGCAAATGTAACATCAAATCTCAAAGGATTACCATTAAATACTTGGTGTTATCATATCGAAGCAAGTGTTTTTAATGAAGCAATAGCATATGCAGTATTCACAGGATATACGAATGGAGATTATTTGCCGTACGTATACAAAACAACTGACTTTGGGCTAACGTGGAATTCAATCATCACGAAAGATATCCCCGTTTTTGCACGTAGCATTCAAGAAGACCTGAAGAATCCTAATTTGTTGTTTCTAGGAACTGAATTGGGTTTATTTATAACCTTGGATGGCGGTGCATCTTGGTCTAAGTTTGAAAATAATTTTCCAAGTGTTGCCATTCATTACATGGAAATGCATCCTCAGAAAAATGACTTAGTTGTTGCGACGCATGGACGTGGAATTATTATTTTGGATGATATTTCGCCATTACGAGCTGTGACGCCTGAAATATTGACTAAAACGCTTCACTTTTTTGATTCAAAACCTTTTGTTATGAGTGAAAAAAGTTCGTTCGGAGGGACAAGCAGTGAAGTGGAGTTTGTGGGGCAAAATCCAAGTGATGCTGCTCAAATTAAATATTTTCTTTCCAAGCGACATACTTTTGGAAAAATGAACATGGAGATCTTGGATAATGAAGGCAAATTGATTGCCACTTGTCAGGCGGGTAAGCAAAAAGGAATAAATACAGTGGAATGGTACTTTAACCGTCAAGCACCAAAAGTCGCAATGGGAAAGACATTAGCATTTGCTGCCGGATTTGCTCCAAACGTAAAAGCTGGAAAATACACCGTTAAAATAACAAAAGGCACCGAAGTCTTTACGAAAGAAATAGAGGTGCTTTACGATCCGAAGTCTTCCTTTACACAAAGCGAAAGAATCGAACAACAAACGGTTACGAATGACTTATTTGACATGACGCAAGACTTGGCTTACTTTGTTTTTGTCATTGATCGTTGGGACGATTGCGTAGCAAACTATAAATTAAAAAATCCTGGGAAGAATAAAGTAGCTGATGATTTAGATAAAGCGTTGGATGCTTTGCGAGATAAGTTAGTGGTTACTAAAGGAGACAATTATGTTGGAGCAGGGGAACCACAACTTAGGGAAAAGTTAGGTGAAATTTATAGCACAATAGGATCTTATTATGGTGCACCTTCATCGTCTCAGCTTGAAAATATTGCCATGCTCAAAAATAGATTAGCGGAAGCTAAAGCACAATTTGAAAAGATGAAAGGGACGAATTTGAAGGCCTTTGAAAAAGAATTAACAAAAAAAGCATTAAGCCTTCCTGTTATAGTTCCTTTCGAAGAATTTTTAAAGTTGGAATAAATAGGGAGACTCATTTTTATTCTTAGGATTTTAAATTCTCATGTTCGCTTATAATCCCTAATAATTAGCCAAAACCCTAATAATAGGGTTTATAATTTGGAGTTTTTATATCCTAAATCGCTCACAATTAATTGATTCAGTATTTATTTGATTAAAAAGTGCTTTTTTTTCAATGTTTTGTTGTGTATTAAATAAAGAGTGGTATCTTTGCACCCCTCAAAGAGCGTTTGAGGAGTTTTTATTTATTACAAATTAAGAGTATTTTATGCCTACTATACAACAATTAGTTCGCAAAGGAAGAACTGCGGTGGTGAAGAAAAGTAAATCTGCTGCGCTTGATTCATGTCCTCAACGAAAAGGAGTGTGCGTACGTGTTTACACAACCACACCAAAAAAACCGAATTCTGCAATGCGAAAAGTTGCTCGTGTGCGCTTAACCAATGGTAAAGAGGTGAATGCGTATATTGGCGGTGAAGGCCATAACCTTCAAGAACACTCATTGGTTCTTGTAAGAGGTGGCAGGGTAAAAGATTTACCTGGAGTTCGTTATCATATTGTCCGTGGTGCTGAAGATACAGCAGGTGTACAAGGTCGTTCCCAAAGAAGATCTAAGTACGGCACAAAGAAACCTAAGCAGAAATAATATATAAGCTTTAAAAAATGAGAAGAAGAAAAGCAAAAAAAATCGCCATTCTGCCAGATCCAAAGTTTAATGAGGTCGTGGTTACTAAGTTTGTAAATAACTTAATGTACTCTGGAAAGAAAAGTTTGGCATTTAGAATATTCTACGATGCAATTGAGCTAGTAGATCAGAAATTGGAAGACCAAGCACCATTAGATGTTTGGAAAAAAGCATTAGAAAATGTTACTCCTGCTGTTGAGGTTAAAAGCCGACGAGTTGGTGGTGCTACTTTTCAAATTCCAACACCTGTTCGTGAAGAAAGAAAATCTTCATTGGCAATGAAGTGGTTAATTAACTATTCTCGTAAGAGAAACGAAAAGACCATGGCGCAAAGGTTAGCGGCAGAAATTATCGCTGCTTCTAAGGAAGAGGGTGCTGCGTTTAAAAAGAAAGAAGATACAATGCGTATGGCTGAAGCTAATAAGGCATTTTCACATTTTAGATTTTAATAAGAAATGGCTAGAGATCTTAAATACACAAGAAACATTGGAATTGCAGCACACATTGATGCTGGAAAAACCACTACCACTGAACGAATTTTATATTACGGTGGTGTAAGCCATAAAATTGGTGAGGTGCATGACGGTGCAGCAACAATGGATTGGATGGAGCAAGAGCAGGAAAGAGGAATTACAATTACTTCTGCAGCGACTACCCTAAATTGGAAGTATCGTAATGAATTGTATCATGTTAATATTATTGATACCCCAGGACACGTTGATTTTACAGTGGAGGTTAATCGTTCACTAAGAGTATTAGACGGATTGGTATTCTTGTTTTCAGCGGTTGATGGTGTTGAGCCACAATCTGAAACGAACTGGAGATTGGCTAATAATTATAACGTTCCTAGAATTGGATTCGTTAATAAGATGGATAGACAAGGTGCTGATTTCTTGATGGTTTGTCGTCAAGTTAAAGACATGCTTGGTAGCCACGCTTTACCACTTCAAATAAATATTGGTGCAGAAGATGGTTTCTTAGGAGTGGTTGATTTAATTAACTTCAAAGGAATTGTTTGGAATGAAGCGGATTTAGGGATGACTTTCAAAGAAATTCCAATTCCTGACGATGTTATTGATGAAGCGCGTCAATTACGAAGTGAATTGTTAGAGGCGGTTGCTGAATTCGATGAGTCGTTAATGGAGAAATTCTTTGAAGATGAAAATTCATTAACAGAAAGAGAAATATTAAATGCACTAAGAGCAGCTACTATATCTGGAAAAGTGGTTCCAATGATGTGCGGTTCCGCATTTAAAAATAAAGGAGTTCAAGCCATGTTAGATATGGTGATGGAAATTCTTCCGTCTCCAATGGATATTGAAGGAATTACTGGAATTAATCCTAAGACTGATTTGGAAGTTACTCGTCAGCCTTCTTTTGATGAGCCATTTGCTGGTTTAGCATTCAAAATTGCAACCGATCCCTTTGTTGGTAGGTTGTGCTTCGTTCGTGCTTACTCTGGAAAATTGGAAGCGGGTTCGTATGTATTAAATACGCGTTCTGGAAACAAAGAAAGAATTTCTCGAATATTTCAAATGCACGCTAACAAGCAAAACCAAATTCCTGAATTAGGAGCTGGTGATATTGGTGCTGTAGTTGGATTTAAAGACATTAAAACGGGTGATACCTTGTGTGCGGAAAATGCACCAATCATTCTAGAATCAATGAATTTCCCTGATCCTGTAATCGGTTTAGCAATTGAGCCTAAAACGCAAGCAGATACTGACCGACTTTCTATTGGTTTGAATAAATTGTCAGAAGAGGATCCTACGTTCCGAGTTAAGACGGATGAGGAAACTGGTCAAACAATTATTTCAGGAATGGGTGAACTTCACCTTGAAATTATTATTGACCGATTAAAAAGAGAATTTAAAGTAGAAGTAAGTCAAGGTGCCCCACAAGTGGCGTATCGTGAAAATATTAACGGAACTGTTGAACATCGTGAAGCTTACAAGAAGCAATCTGGTGGTCGTGGTAAATTCGCTGATATTTTGGTACGAATTTCTCCTCAAGATAATCCTGAAAAAACAGGTCTTGAATTCATTAACAGCGTGAAAGGTGGTAACATTCCTCGTGAATTTATTCCTTCTGTTGAAAAAGGATTTAAAGAATCAATGAAAAATGGTGTCTTGGCTGGGTTCCCAATGGATTCAATGAAAGTTGAATTATTGGACGGATCTTACCATGCGGTCGATTCAGATTCTCTATCTTTTGAATTGTGTGCTAAAATGGCATACCGTTCAGCAGTGAAAGGTTGTCAGCCAGCTTTACTTGAGCCTATTATGAAATTAGAGGTGGTAACGCCAGAAGAGAATATGGGTGATGTTGTTGGGGATTTAAACAGAAGAAGAGGAATGATGAGGGGAATGGATGATAGAAATAATGCGAAAGTGTTGAAAGCGGATGTTCCTCTTTCTGAAATGTTTGGTTATGTTACTCAGTTGCGTACGATAACATCCGGAAGAGCGAATTCTTCTATGGAATTTTCACATTATTCTGAAGCACCTAAAAATGTTTCTGATGATGTAATATCAAAAATTAACGGTAAAGTCACTGCATAATAATTAAATACGATGAGCCAGAAAATAAGAATAAAGTTAAAGTCATACGATTATAATCTAGTGGATAAGTCTGCAGAGAAAATTGTAAAAACGGTTAAGTCAACAGGTGCAGTTGTGAGTGGACCTATTCCTTTGCCTACGCACAAACGTATTTATACGGTATTGCGTTCGCCTCACGTAATGAAAAAAGCTCGTGAGCAATTTGAATTATGCTCGTACAAGAGATTGATTGACATTTATAGTAGCTCATCGAAAACCGTTGATGCGCTTATGAAATTAGAACTTCCTAGTGGAGTTGATGTAGAAATTAAAGTTTAATATTAATAAATAAGTTATGCCTGGAATAATTGGTCGAAAAGTCGGAATGACTAGTATCTACAGTGCCGAGGGTAAGTCATTACCATGCACAGTGATAGAAGCTGGTCCCTGCGTTGTTACACAACTAAAAACGCTGGACAGAGATGGTTACGAAGCCGTTCAATTGGGATTTGGTGATCGCAAAGAAAAAAATACCCCGAATGCATTGAAGGGTCATTTCAAAAAAGCGAGCACTTCTCCTAAATCAAAATTGGTGGAGTTTAAAGGATTCACAGATGTTAATATCGGTGATGTTATTATAGCGTCTCTATTTGAAGAAGGAGAATTTGTTGATGTGGTTGGAACGTCAAAAGGAAAAGGTTTTCAAGGGGTTGTTCGTCGTCACGGATTCGCTGGTGTTGGTCAAGCAACTCATGGTCAACATAACAGATTACGTGCGCCGGGTTCAATTGGTGCTTGTTCTTACCCAGCTCGAGTTTTTAAAGGAATGAGAATGGCTGGACAAATGGGTAACAAAAGACGTTTAGCTCCAAATCTTGAAATATTAAAGGTATTTGTAGAAAAAAATATAATTATAGTGAAAGGATCTATTCCAGGAGCTAAAGGTTCAACAGTAACAATTAAGAAGTAATGAAAGTAAAAATATACGATACAACCGGATCGCTTACTTCAAAGTCGGTAACGCTTTCAGATGATGTTTTTGGTATTGAACCAAATAATCATGCTATCTATCTTGATGTTAAACAGCATTTAGCCAATAGACGTCAAGGGACACATAAATCAAAAGAACGTGCTGAAATTTCAGGTTCAACAAGAAAGATAAAAAAACAAAAAGGTACTGGTGGTGCAAGAGCAGGTAGTGTGAAGTCTGGTACTCGAGTTGGAGGTGGTAGAATTTTTGGACCAAGACCGAGAAACTATCATTTCAAATTAAATATTAAGTTGAAGCGATTGGCCAGAAAATCAGCGTTTTCTTACAAAGCGCAAAATGAAGGCTTAATGGTGTTGGAAGATTTGGCTTTTGCGAATGCGAAAACAAAAGAATTTGTAAGTCTAATGAGTGCACTTCAATTGACAAACCAGAAAGTATTATTGATTTTGGGTGATAAAAATGACAGTGTTTATTTAGCTTCTCGAAACCTTGGCAAAGTTAAAGTCGTTACGGCAGACTCTGTAAATACTTTCGATGTGCTCAACGCGAAGAAAGTGGTTCTAACGAGCAGCTCAATTGGACGAATTGAAGAAATACTAAATTAAGGTTATGCAAGGAATTATTAAAAAACCAGTAATTACAGAAAAAGCAACTGCGGCTAGTGAAAGACAAAACGCATTTTCTTTTGAAGTAGATAGAAAAGCAAACAAGATAGAAATAAAAAATGCTGTCGAGAAAATGTATGGAGTACATGTTGTAGATGTACGTACATTAAATTATGGCGGTGGTAAGTCTTCTATGAAGTACACTAACAAAGGTATTGTTGAGCAAAAAAGCAAGCAATGGAAAAAAGCGGTTGTTACTGTAGCAGATGGAGAAACCATTGATTTGTTTACTAATTATTAATTGAAACAATGAGTTTAAAAAAGTTCAAACCTACTACTCCAGGACAGCGACATAAGATCGCGGTTGATATGAGTGACATTACTGCTTCTAAGCCAGAGAAGAGCTTGGTTTCAAGTATGAAGAAATCTGGTGGTAGAAACAACGATGGTAGAATGACGATGCGCTATTTGGGCGGTGGTCACAAGCAAAAATATCGTATTATCGATTTTAAAAGAGATAAATTTGATATCCCTGCAACTGTTAAAACAATTGAATACGATCCAAATCGTACGGCTAACATAGCGCTTCTTTTTTATGCGGATGGTGAAAAAAGATACATCATCGCACCAACAGGGTTGAAAGTAGGAGATGTTATCTTATCTGGTAAATCTGCTACTCCTAATATCGGACACGCAATGTTTTTATCTGATGTGCCTCTTGGAACGGTAGTTCATAATATAGAATTAAAACCAGGTAAAGGCGGTTCGATTGCTCGAGGTGCTGGAACATATGGTCAACTAAATGCTAGAGATGGTCGGTATGCGATTGTTAAAATGCCTTCAGGTGAAACAAGATTGATTTTAGTTACATGTTTAGCGACTATCGGATCAGTTTCTAATGCAGAACACAATCTGGAAGTTTCAGGTAAGGCTGGTCGTTCAAGATGGTTAGGTAGAAGGCCACGTGTAAGGGGTGTTGTTATGAATCCAGTCGATCACCCAATGGGTGGTGGTGAGGGTAGAAGCTCTGGTGGACATCCAAGATCAAGAAATGGAATGCCAGCTAAAGGGTTTAAAACTAGACCAAAGACTAAGTATTCAGATAAGTTTATTATTGAAAGAAGAAAAAAATAGAGTATGAGTCGTTCACTAAAAAAACCGCCATTTGTTCATTACAAGATAATGAAGCGTGTTGATGAAGCACAAGCATCGAAAAGTAAAGCCGTGATCAAAACTTGGTCAAGAGCTTCAACTATCACCCCTGATTTTGTAGGGTTGACATTCGCAGTGCACAATGGCAATAAATTTATTCCTGTTTTTGTAACTGAAAACATGGTTGGTCATAAGTTAGGTGAGTTTTCACCAACTAGAAATTACCGAGGTCATGGCGGAAATAAAAAAGATAAAAAACGATAAGATAATTTAATAGTCATGGGTGCTAGAAAAAGATTACGAGCAGAATTGCTGAAAGAAACGAAGAAGAAAACTGCTATTGCGGAATTGAAAAATTCGACGATATCTCCAAGAAAAATGAGATTAGTTGCTGATATGATCAGAGGCATGGAAGTAAATAAAGCGTTAAACGTGTTAAATCACAATGCGAAAGATGCTTCACTTAGTTTAGGTAAATTATTGCTTTCTGCAATCGCAAATTGGGAAGCGAAAAATGAGGGATCTGATGTATCTCAGGAAAACTTAATCGTGAAGACAATTGATGTAGGTGGTGGTGCAATGTTAAAAAGAGTTCAACCAGCTCCTCAAGGTAGAGCGCATAGAATTAGAAAAAGATCAAATCACGTGACTATCATAGTTGATGGCGTAAATATTAATTAAGAAATGGGACAAAAAACAAATCCAATTGGCAATAGGTTAGGTTACATCACAGGATGGGAGTCTAACTGGTATGGTGGAAATGATTACAAAGAAAAGATTGTTGAAGATGATCAGATTCGTAGATATTTAAGTGCACGTCTAATTAAAGCGAGTATTTCAAAAATTATTATCGAACGAACGCTTAAGCTGGTGACTGTTACCATCAATACGGCACGCCCAGGTGTTATTATTGGAAAAGGTGGTCAGGAAGTAGATAAGTTGAAAGAAGAACTTAAAAAGATTACCAAGAAGGAAATTCAAATAAATATTTTTGAAGTTAAACGTCCAGAATTAGATGCTCGATTAGTAGCAGATGGTGTTGCGCGTCAATTAGAAGCTCGTATTTCATTTCGTAGAGCAATTAAAATGGCAATCGCTTCTACCATGAGAATGGGTGCTGAAGGAATTAAAATTAAAATTTCTGGACGTTTGAATGGTGCGGAAATGGCAAGGTCTGAAATGTATAAGGATGGTAGAACACCACTTCATACTTTTAGAGCTGATATCGATTACGCGCTTTCTGAAGCTCATACTACTTATGGTCGACTTGGAATTAAAGTTTGGATATGTCGCGGAGAGGTTTACGGAAAAAGAGACTTGTCTCCTAACGTAGGTGTATCCACACAATCTAACAATGCGCCGCAGAGTAGTAGACCTGCGTTACCAAAAAGAAAGAAAAAATAATACGGAGTAAATAAATAAAGATGTTACAACCTAAAAGAACGAAATTTCGACGAGTACAAAAAGGAAGAACTACAGGTTTAGCCCATAGAGGTGCTACAATTGCCTTTGGATCTTTTGGACTTAAAACATTGGAGCCAGGCTGGATTACTTCTCGCCAAATTGAAGCTTCTCGTATCGCGGTAACGAGATACATGAAAAGAGAAGGAAAGGTTTGGATTAGAGTATTTCCTGACAAACCAGTAACTTCTAAGCCTGCAGAGGTAAGGATGGGTAAGGGTAAAGGAGCTCCTAGTCATTGGGTTGCTGTCGTTAAACCAGGTAAAATAATGTTTGAAGCGGATGGCGTTTCTTACGAAATTGCCAAAGAAGCAATGAGATTGGCTGCTCAGAAATTACCTGTAAAATGTAAGTTCATTGTGAGAAATGATTTTGTTGTACCTATTTAATAAAGAGTAAAAATGAAACGAGAAGAAATATTGAAACTATCAAACGAAGATTTAAGTAAGCGTTTGACTGATTTTCAAAATCAAATGGTCAATTTGAAATTAACGCACAAAATGACCCCCATCGAAAATCCGATGAGAATAACAGGTTTGCGTAAAATAATTGCTCGGTTGTGTACGGAGTTAACGGTTAGACAAAATACAGCGAAAGCTGAAAATTAAAAAGCTTAGAATGGAAAAGCGGAATTTAAGAAAAGAGAAAATAGGTACAGTTACTAGCAACAAAATGGAGAAATCTATCGTAGTTGCTGTGGAACGAAAAGTGAAGCACCCGAAATACGGTAAGTTCGTGAAAATGACAACCAAATTCGTGGCGCATGATGAGAAAAATGATTGTAATGAGGGCGATACCGTTCGAATTATGGAAACTCGTCCTTTGAGTAAATCAAAGAACTGGAGATTGATAGAAATTGTAGAAAGAGCAAAATAATTGAATAATGATACAAACAGAATCTAGACTTTCAGTAGCAGATAATTCCGGAGCAAAGGAAGTCCTTTGTATACGTGTATTGGGAGGTACAAGACGTAGATATGCGTCTATTGGTGACAAAATTGTTGTTACCGTTAAAAGTGCTATTCCTAACGGAAATGTGAAAAAAGGGACTGTTGTGAAGGCAGTAGTTGTAAGAACAAGAAAAGAAATCAGAAGGCCTGATGGATCGTATATTCGCTTTGATGATAACGCTTGCGTTATTTTGAATGCTACTGGTGAAATGAGAGGTACTCGAATTTTTGGGCCAGTCGCTCGTGAATTACGTGAAAGCAACTTTATGAAAATTGTTTCATTGGCACCTGAAGTGTTATAATTAATAGAATATGCAAAAGAAGTTAAACATAAAAGTTGGAGACGCCGTTCGTGTTATGAGCGGAGAATCTAAAGGTCAAGAAGGCGATGTTATTGCCATTGACCGTACCAAAATGAGGGTAACTATAAAAGGGGTTAATATGATCAAACGTCATAATAAACCAAGTGCTTCGAATCCTCAAGGAGGAATTGAAGAAAAAGAAGGAACAATCCATATTTCTAATTTAATGGTGGTCGTGAATGGTCAACCATCAAGAATTGGTCGGAAATTGGATGAAAATGGAAAATTGGTTAGATACGCTAAAAAATCAGGGGAGGTAATCAAATGACAACTTATTCACCAAGATTAAAGGAAAGGTATAACGCTGAAATTATTCAAGGGTTAACCGAACAGTTTGGATACACCTCGGTGATGAGGGTGCCTAAATTGAAAAAAATAGTGCTAAGTCAAGGAGTTGGCGATGCGGTAGCAGATAAGAAATTAATCGAAAGCGCTGCTGCTGATCTTTCTCGTATCGCTGGACAAAAAGCGATTACGACTTTGTCTAAAAAAGATATTTCTAATTTTAAACTTAGAAAAGGAATGCCTATCGGAACGAAAGTTACGCTTAGAGGAGATAGAATGTATGATTTTTTAGATCGACTTCTTGCTGTATCTTTGCCGAGAACTAGAGATTTCAGAGGTATCAACCCAAAAGGTTTTGATGGTAGAGGGAATTTTAATCTTGGAATTAAAGAACATATTATTTTCCCGGAAATAGACATCGATAAGGTTAATAGAATACTAGGAATGGATATCACTTTTGTAACGAGTGCTGAAAGTGATGAAGAAGCAAAAGCTTTATTAGACGCATTTGGGTTTCCATTTATAAAAAAATAAGAAGGAATGGCAAAAGAATCAATGAAAGCGCGTGAGCGCAAAAGAGAAAGGTTAGTGGATCGTTACGCTAAAAAGCGAGCGGAACTAACGAAGGTATTAAAATCAACGTCTTCTGATGAAAATATTCAGGCTGAAAAGTGGAATGCTATGATGGCATTGCAAAAGTTGCCAGCTAATTCATCTAAAGTGAGAAAACATAATAGATGTGGATTAACTGGACGACCTAGAGGCTACATGAGACAATTTGGGCTTTCAAGGGTGACGTTCAGAGAAATGGCACTTAACGGTAAAATACCGGGAGTGAAAAAAGCAAGTTGGTAATTGAATAAATAAATAGAAAATGACTACAGATCCTATAGCAGACTTTTTAACCAGAATTCGTAACGCGAGTTCAGCAGGTTTGAAAATGGTTGAAATACCTGGCTCGAATATTAAACGTGCAATGACGCAGATTTTATTCGATCAAGGGTATATTTTGAATTTTAAATTTGAAGAAGACGATAAACAAGGTATTATTAAAATTGCCTTGAAGTATAATGTCTCAACAAGAGTGCCTGCCATTACAAAATTGCAACGCGCTTCAAGACCAGGTTTACGTAAGTATAGCGCTTCCGTTGATATGCCAAGGGTCTTGAACGGTCTTGGAATTGCAATCGTTTCAACTTCTAGCGGAGTTATTACTGATAAGGATGCAAGAAGGTTGAAAGTTGGTGGCGAGGTTTTATGTTATGTATATTAATAATTAAGTTGTAGAAGATGTCAAGAATTGGAAAACTACCTATAAATATCCCTAGTGGCGTTGATGTAAATATCAACGGAACTTTGGTTACTGTTAAAGGTAAATTAGGTGAAATGTCACAGGAAATAGATCCTAGTATTACTATGACTATTGAGAATAGTGTAATCACTTTTGTTAGAGAGTCTGAAGCTCCTAACCATCGTTCAAAGCATGGTCTTTATCGTGCGCTAATTCAAAATATGATAACCGGTGTTTCTGAAGGTTTTAAAAAACAAATGGAGGTTATTGGTGTCGGTTTTAGAGCAAATGCGGTTGGACAACAGATTGAATTGTCACTAGGATTTTCACATTCAATAATACTGGAAGTTCCGAATCAAGTTAAATTAACAACATTAACAGAAAAAGGAAAAGCACCTCTTGTTACAATTGAATCATATGATAAACAATTGTTAGGACAAGTAGCTGCGAAAATTAGAGGCATGAGAAAACCTGAACCTTACAAAGGAAAAGGAATTCGATTCTTAGGAGAAGAAATTAGAAGAAAAGCTGGAAAATCAGCGGGTAAGAAATAAATAAGTAATCATGGCATTAGATAAAGTTTTACGTCGAGCAAAAATTAAGCGAAGAATTCGCAAAAAAATCAGCGGTACCGCTATGGTTCCTAGATTGTCAGTGTTTAGAAGCAATAAGCAAATCTACGCGCAGATTATCGATGATATCAGTGGTAATACATTAGCATCAGCCGCTTCGTTAAAGAATGACGCAGCTCAAAAGGTTGCTAAACTAAATCAAGCGACATTAGTGGGTAAGTTGATAGCTGAAAAAGCATTGAAAGCGGGTATCAAAACAGTTGTTTTTGATAGAAATGGGTACTTGTATCATGGAAGAATTAGATCATTAGCTGATTCAGCTCGTGAAAGTGGACTTAAATTTTAATAAGAAATGAGCGGAATAGTAAATAAAGTAAAATCGGCAGACATCGAACTTAAAGATAAGTTGGTATCTGTAAACCGTGTAACCAAAGTTACCAAAGGTGGACGTACTTTTAGTTTCTCAGCAATTGTTGTTGTTGGAGATGAAAATGGTGTAGTTGGACATGGTCTTGGAAAAGCAAAAGAGGTAACGGAAGCAATTACCAAAGGAATTGATGATGCTAAGAAAAATTTAATTCGTGTTCCAATTCTTCACGGTACCGTGCCACACATGCAAAAAGGAAAATACGGTGGTGCTGAGGTATTGTTGAAGCCTGCAACGAATGGTACTGGTGTTATTGCAGGTGGTGCAATGAGAGCAGTACTTGAAAGTGTTGGAGTTCACAATGTACTTGCGAAGTCGCAAGGATCCTCTAATCCGCACAACGTAGTGAAGGCAACGATAGATGCGCTTTCGAAAATGCGCGATGCATTGGCTGTTGCGCGTCAAAGAGGTATTTCACTTGATAAGGTGTTTAACGGTTAATAGAAGAATGATCATGAGTATTATAAAAATTAAACAAGTTAAAAGTGCTATTAGAAGACCTGCTGATCAAAAAGCAACAATTAAGGCACTTGGATTTAGAAAGTTGAACCAGACCATTGAAAAGGAAGGTACACCTCAAATCCTAGGAATGATAAACAAGGTAAAACATCTTGTGGTTGTTGTTGAATAGTAAGAAATAGAACATGGAATTAAATAATTTAACGCCTGCTAAAGGCTCAGTAAAGAAAGAAAAAAGAATAGCTCGTGGACAAGGTTCTGGACATGGTGGTACATCTACTCGTGGTCACAAAGGAGCAAAGTCACGTTCTGGTTATTCTAAGAAAATTGGTTTTGAAGGTGGTCAAATGCCTCTTCAAAGACGTGTCCCTAAGTTTGGATTCAAAAATATTAACCGCGTAGAATACAAGGCGATTAATATTGATTCTATTCAAATGCTTGCGGAAACGAAAGGTATTACCGATTTTAATTTGGATGTATACAGAGATAATGGCCTTATTTCTAATAATGATTTAGTTAAAATTTTAGGTCGTGGTGATCTAAAAGCAAAAGTTTCTGTTACAGCGCATCAATTTTCTGGAAAGGCGATTGAATTGATAGAAGCAAATGGAGGGAACTTTACAAAAATCTGATTAACTTTGCCAACTTTTAAATGAAAAGACTAATAACAAATCTGCAAAACATCTGGAAAGTTAAAGAACTTCGTGATAGAATTCTTTTAACTTTAGGTCTTATCCTTGTATATAGGGTTGGCTCATTCGTTATTCTTCCGGGAGTTAATTACGAAATCCTAAAACAAGCTTCTGAAGGAAATTCTGAAGGTCAAAAAACATTAGAGAATTTATTATCTATGTTTTCTGGAGGTGGTTTTAATAATGCGTCTGTTATGGCGCTCGGTATTATGCCGTATATCAGTGCCTCAATTATTATGCAGTTATTAGGAATGGCTGTACCTGCTGTTCAGAAAATGCAGAATGAAGGCGAATCAGGGCGTAAGCAAATCAACAACTATACAAGAATTCTTACTATTATTATTTGTGCTTTGCAGGCGCCAAGTTATTTGTCAATGTATGTAGAATCTAAAGGAGCTCTTCCACTAGATGCAGGTATGTTTTGGTGGTCACAAACAATAATAATACTTGTTGCCGGTTCGATGTTTGCCGTTTGGTTAGGTGAAAGAATTACGGAAAAAGGAATAGGAAATGGTATTTCATTGTTAATTGCTGTTGGTATTTTGTCAAGATTACCTGGAGGGTTTATTGCTGAAGTTGGTAAGTCTTTCGGAACAGGTGGAAATATGATACTATTTGTATTGGAAATAATAGCGTTTATGCTCGTTGTTTTGGTTACTATTTTAGTCGTTCAAGGTGTGAGAAGGATTCCTTTGAATACTGCCAAGAGAGTTGTAGGCGCTCGTGCTGCAGATTCTCAAGGTGCGCGTAATTATTTACCTATTAAGGTTAATGCAAGTGGTGTAATGCCTATTATCTTCGCCCAAGCGATTATGACGATTCCTGTTATGATTTTTGTAGGAGCTTCCGGTTCACAAGGTGGATTCATACAAAATATGTTGAGTGATCCTTATAGTTTGAGTTATAATTTGTTGTTGTGTCTTTTAATCATTGTCTTTACGTATTTCTATACAGCTATTATGATTAATCCACGAAAAATAGCTGATGACCTTAAACGAAGTGGCGGTTTTATTCCTGGAATTCGTCCTGGAGAAGACACTGCGAATTATATTGACACATTAGTATCTAGAATTACATTCCCCGGTTCATTGTTCTTAGCAGCGATTGCTATTATTCCTGCCATAGCAAAAATGGTTGGTGTAAATGATTCTTTCGCTATGTTCTTTGGTGGTACTTCCTTGTTGATTATGGTTGGTGTTGTTTTAGATACGCTTCAACAAATTGAAACATATTTATTGAATAGACATATGGACGGTCTAATGGAAGGTAGTAGAGTAAGAGGACGTAGATCACCAAACGAATTATCAGGATTTTAATATGGCAAAGCAAAATTCGATAGAGCAAGATGGAACGATACTCGAAGCATTACCAAATGCTATGTTTCGTGTGGAATTGGAAAATGGACATGTTTTGACAGCACATATTTCTGGTAAAATGAGAATGTTTTATATAAAAATATTGCCAGGTGACAAAGTAAAGGTTGAAATGTCTCCTTATGACTTAACAAAAGGACGTATTTCGTTCAGGTATAAATAATAGAATAAATTAATTGTAATGAAAGTAAGAGCATCTGTTAAAAAGCGCACAGCGGATTGTAAGATTGTGAAGCGAAAAGGAAGGGTTTATGTGATAAACAAAAAGAACCCAAAATTAAAACAACGACAAGGTTAAATTATAATATATGGCACGTATTGCAGGTATTGATCTACCAAAAAATAAAAGAGGAGTAATTGGTTTAACGTACATTTTCGGTATAGGAAGAAGTACGGCTAAGAAAATCCTGACGGATAACGGAATCGATGAGAATATTAAAGTTCAAGAATGGAACGATGATCAATTGTCAGCGATTAGAAATTCAATAAATGAAGTAAAAACAGAAGGTTCTTTGAGATCTGAAGTTCAACTTAACATTAAGCGATTAATGGACATAGGTTGTTACAGAGGAATTCGTCATCGTTCTGGTTTACCTTTACGTGGGCAACATACTAAAAACAACTCTAGAACTAGAAAAGGAAAGAGAAAAACAGTTGCGAACAAGAAAAAAGCAACTAAATAAAAGTTAGAAAATGGCAAAAGCAAATCAAAAAAAGAAAAAGAACGTCAAAGTTGAGGCTACTGGCGAAGCGCATATTCAAGCGAGCTTTAACAATATAATTATCTCCCTAACCAATAACGCTGGTCAAGTTATTTCTTGGTCGTCAGCAGGTAAAATGGGATTTAGAGGTTCTAAAAAGAATACACCGTATGCGGCGCAATTAGCGGCTGAGGATTGCGCAAAAGAAGCGCATGATTTCGGTCTTCGTCGTGTGAAAGTATACGTTAAAGGTCCAGGTGGAGGTAGAGAATCTGCGATTCGCTCCTTAAATAATGCAGGAATTGAAGTAACTGAAATAGTTGATGTTACTCCATTACCTCACAATGGTTGTAGACCTCCAAAGAAAAGAAGGGTTTAATATTTTTAATAATCAGTCATCGAAGGAAATGCCTTAATTCATGACACAATAACTAAGAAATGGCAAGATATACAGGTCCTAAGACCAAAATAGCTAGAAGGTTCCGAGATCCCATTTTCGGTCCTGACAAAGCGTTAGAAAAAAGAAATTACGGCCCGGGGCAACATGGCCCGTCTAAACGTAGAGGTGGTAAGCAATCTGAATACGCAATTCAACTTGGCGAAAAACAAAAAGCTAAATATACCTACGGTATTTTAGAAAAGCAGTTCGCTAATATGTTTGAAAAAGCATCCCGAATGAAAGGGATTACTGGTGAAAATTTATTGCAATTGTGCGAGACACGATTGGATAACACGGTTTATCGTCTTGGGGTTTCTCCAACACGTAGAGGTGCTAGACAATTGGTTTCTCACCGACATATTACCGTTAACGGTGATGTAGTAAATATCCCATCTTACCATGTAAAACCAGGTGATGTGGTTGGTGTTCGTGAAAAATCTAAATCTTTAGAGGCGATTGTTTCTTCTTTGGATGCTAGTAGCAAAAAATACGATTGGTTAGATTGGGACCGATCCTCCATGTCAGGGAAGTTTATTAGTATTCCTGGTAGAGAAATGATTCCTGAAAACATCAAGGAACAACTAATCGTCGAATTATATTCTAAATAATCTTTAAAGCAAAAAAATGGCAATTTTAGATTTTCAAAAACCTGATAAGGTTATTATGATTCAATCAGACGAATTCAACGGTGAGTTTGAATTTCGTCCTCTTGAACCGGGTTACGGAATTACAGTAGGTAATTCTTTACGTAGAATTTTGCTTTCTTCTTTGGAAGGATTCGCAATTTCGTCTATTAAAATAGAAGGCGTAGATCATGAATACACCACTCTTAAAGGTGTTGTAGAAGATGTTACTGAAATTATATTGAGCCTGAAGCAAGTTAGGTTCAAACAACAAATTGAAGGGACGGATAATGAAACAGTAATGATTTCCATTAGTGGCCAAAACAAATTAACTGCTGGAGACATAGGTAAATTTACAAGTGCATTTCAAGTATTAAATCCTGATTTAGTTATTTGTCACATGGAGCCTTCTGTAAAGTTGGAGATTGAACTGACGATTATTAAAGGTCGTGGTTATGTTCCTGCTGATGAAAATAAAAATTCTACGGCTCCTTTTGGAACTATTTTTATTGATTCTATCTTCACGCCAATTGTTAATGTTCGATATTCAGTTGAGAACTTTAGAGTTGAACAAAAAACAGATTACGAGAAGTTGATTTTTCACATCACTAGTGATGGGGCAATTCATCCTAAAGAAGCGCTTAAAGAAGCAGCGAAAATTCTTATACATCACTTTATGTTGTTCTCTGATGAACGCATTACATTGGATAATGAAAGCAAAGCAGAAACAGAAGAGTTTGATGAATCTTCATTACACATGCGTCAGTTGTTAAAGACTAAGTTGGTGGATATGGATCTTTCAGTTCGTGCACTTAATTGTTTGAAAGCTGCTGAAGTGGAAGCATTAGGTGATTTAGTAGCGTATGCGAAATCTGATTTATTGAAGTTTAGAAATTTCGGTAAGAAATCACTTACGGAACTTGAAGATCTTGTGGATAACAAAGGATTAACATTCGGAATGAATGTTGCAAAATATAAATTAGATAAAGATTAGATTTAGAATAATTGAGAGATGAGACACGGAAATAAATTAAATCATTTAGGTAGAAAATCAGCCCACAGAAAAGCTATGCTTTCAAATATGGCTTGTTCGTTAATCGAGCATAAACGTATTTCTACTACTATTGCTAAAGCAAAAGCGCTTCGCGTTTATGTAGAGCCATTATTGACAAAGTCAAAAACGGATTCTACACATTCAAGGAGAATTGTTTTTTCTTACTTACAAAGTAAGGAGGTCGTTTCTGAGTTGTTCAGAGACGTAGCACCAAAAATTGCAACTCGAAATGGAGGCTACACTCGTATCATTCGTTTAGGCTATCGTTTAGGTGATAATGCTGAAATGTGTATGATTGAATTGGTTGATTTCAACGAGATTTACACCAATGAAACAGTGAAAAAGACAACTCGTCGCTCTCGTAGAGGTGGTGGATCTTCTGATGGTTCAACAAATGATGCGGTGGTAGCAAATGCTGCTGGTGCTGAAGAAGTTGTTGCTGACGAAGTTGCTGCTGACGAAGTTGTTGCTGACGAAGTTGTAGCTGAAGAGGTTGCTGCTGAAGAAGTTGCTGCTGAAGAAGTTGTTGCTGACGAAGTTGTTGCTGACGAAGTTGTAGCTGAAGAGGTTGCTGCTGAAGAAGTGGTAGCTGAAGAGGTTGTTGCTGAAGAGGTTGTTGCTGAAGAAGTGGTTGCTGAAGAAGCTGTTGCTGCTGAAGAAGCTGCTGAAGAAGCACCATCTGAAGATACAGAAAGTTCTGAATCGGAAGAAAAAGCATAAGATCTTAACAAATGTTAATAAATAAAAGGCGGTTTTTAACCGCCTTTTTTAGTTTTATAAACTTCCATTCATCTTAAGTTAATACCTTTGTGCTAAATTTATTTAATGGAATCTCGTAACCCTGCCATTTTACTTTTAGAAGATGGAACTGTTTTTCATGGTTCAGCGATTGGTGCAATAGGAACATCTGCTGGTGAAATCGCTTTTAATACAGGAATGACAGGCTATCAAGAAGTTTTTACAGATCCTTCTTATTTCGGTCAATTACTGATTATGACTACAGCACACATAGGGAATTATGGTGTACATGAGTCTGAATCTGAATCTGAATCGATTAAAATTGCTGGATTAGTCACCAAAAAATTTTCTAATGGTTTTTCTAGACCTTCTGGTGAATGTTCTCTACAAGAGAAATTAGCTCAAAATGGAACGGTTGGTATTTCTGATATCGATACGCGTGCGCTTGTTAGACATATACGTGACAAAGGAGCCATGAATGCTATTGTTTCTTCCGATGAATTTACCATTGATGAGTTAATGGAAAAACTACTTGCGGTTCCGTCGATGGCTGGCTTAGAACTTTCTTCATTTGTTGCGACAAAAGAGGCGTATGAAAAAATCCCTTCTAATCCTTTGTTTAAAGTGGCATTAATTGATTTTGGCGTGAAACAAAATATCATTAATTGTTTGCTCGAGAGAGGTTGTCATGTTAAAGTTTTTCCAATGGATGTTAGCTTAACAGAAATACAATCTTTTAATCCGGATGGAATAATGCTTTCTAATGGACCTGGTGATCCTTCTGCTATGCCAAATGCGATTGCATTGGTGAAAGAAATTGTTGATACCAATATTCCAGTATTTGGAATTTGTCTCGGTCATCAAATAGTTGGTTTAAGCCAAGGATTGAGTACCATAAAAATGTTTAACGGGCATCGTGGTATAAATCATCCGATAAAAAACTTAAAGACCGGGAAGTGTGAAATAACTTCCCAAAATCATGGCTTTGTAATCTCAAAAGATAGCATCGATTCCAATACTAATATTGAAGTAACGCACATACATTTAAACGACGATACAATTGCAGGTATTGCTTTAAAGAACAAGCCTGTTTTTTCCGTTCAATACCATCCGGAAGCTTCTGCTGGTCCGCATGATTCACGTTATTTATTTGATCAATTTATCGCCAATATGGCAACATTTAATAATTAAAACATGAGTAAAATTTCGCGTGTTTTCGCCCGACAAATACTAGATTCTCGGGGAAATCCAACTATTGAAGTGGATGTTTTGACAATCAATGGTGTGCTAGGTCGTGCATCTGTTCCTTCTGGCGCATCTACAGGAATTCATGAAGCGGTTGAATTACGGGATGGTGATCAAACTATGTTCTTAGGAAAAGGAGTATTGAAGGCTGTTAATAATGTTAATACGCTTATTCATGCTGGATTAAAAGGAATGGATGTCTTTGACCAAAGTCAGATTGATACTTTTATGATTCAATTGGATGGAACAGACAACAAAGGAAATCTTGGTGCGAATGCTATTTTAGGTGTTTCTCTAGCGGTAGCAAGAGCTGCTGCCAACGAATCAAATTGTAGCTTGTTTAAATCGATAGGTGGTGCGAATGCGCTTACCTTACCCATTCCAATGATGAATATTTTGAATGGTGGTTCGCATGCTGATAACCTTATCGATATTCAAGAGTTCATGGTAATGCCTACCGGAGCAAGTTCGTTTTCGGAAGGACTTCGATGGGGAACGGAGGTTTTTCATCATCTTAAAAGCTTGTTGAAATCGCAAGGAATGTCTACGAATGTAGGTGATGAAGGTGGTTTTGCACCTAGTTTGGGCTCTAATGAACAAGCTATTGAGGTGGTGATTCAGGCGGTGGAAAAAGCTGGTTTTTCGCTAGGAAAAGATATGTACATCGCGATTGATGCAGCGGCATCTGAATTTTATAATGCGGAAAAAGGTTTGTATCACCTGGAATCTACGGGTGATAGCATGACTTCTACTGAAATGGTGGATTACTGGAGAAATTGGGTCGATAAATACCCGCTTATTTCTATCGAAGATGGTTTGGCAGAAGATGATTGGGCAGGGTGGAAGTATGCAACGGAATCTTTGGGGGATAAAATTCAATTGGTTGGGGATGATTTGTTTGTAACAAATACAGCGCGTTTGTCTCGTGGAATTAAGGAAGGAATTGCTAATTCTATTTTAGTAAAGGTGAACCAAATTGGCACTTTAACTGAAACAATTCAAGCCGTTCAACTGGCTCAAAAAAATAACTATACCGCTGTAATGAGCCATCGAAGTGGCGAAACAGAGGATAATATAATTGCTGATTTAGCCGTGGCGTTAAATACAGGACAAATTAAAACAGGTTCAGCTTCTCGAAGTGATCGAATGGCTAAGTATAATCAATTGCTTCGTATTGAGGAAGAATTGGGAACTGCTGCGGAATATCCCGGCCTGAATTTTAAATATGCTAAATGAGTGTAATTCAATTTAACCTAAGGGTTTATGGTTTATTAGTTAATGAGAAAGAAGAAATTCTTCTTTCCGATGAATGTCGTTTCGGCCATTTTTTCACAAAGTTTCCTGGTGGTGGGATTGAATTCGGTGAGGGAATCATCGATACATTAAAACGTGAGTTCAAAGAAGAATTGAATGCGGAAGTAACTGAAGCCTCGTTTTTGTATGTGAATGATTTTTTTCAAGGATCAAAATTTCAAGAAGATCAACAAATTATCTCATTTTATTACCTTGTAAAGGTCGTTTCACATGACTTCTTAGGTCTTGAAAAGTATACAACGCCCTTTTACAGTACAGGTGAGAAAAATCGATGGGCAGCAATTGAGAGTTTAACGGAACGCGATATGTCTTTCCCGATTGATAAAAAAGCGCTGTTAGCCTTGAAAGATAAATATTGTACTGTTAGCTAAAATTAGCAGCAACAACCAATTCTTTTGTTCCATGTGTCCAGGAATAAAATCCTTCGCCGGATTTCACGCCTTTCTTTCCTGCTGTAACCATGTTTACTAGTAAAGGGCATGGCGCATATTTTGGATTGCCAAAACCATCATGTAGTACGCGCATTATTGCTAAACAGACATCAAGACCAATAAAATCTGCCAATTGTAGTGGTCCCATTGGGTGAGCCATTCCTAGTTTCATAACTGTATCAATTTCCTCTACCCCTGCAACGCCTTCATAAAGGGTGTAAATAGCCTCATTGATCATTGGCATTAATATTCGATTTGCCACAAATCCTGGGTAATCATTTACTTCAACAGGAATTTTATTCAATTTGCGAGATGTGTCCATAATTAGCGCTGTAACTTCATCGCTTGTTGAATACCCACGAATTATTTCAACCAATTTCATTACTGGAACCGGATTCATAAAATGCATACCGATTACTTTATCCGGACGATTGGTTACGGAAGCAATTTTCGTTATTGAAATGGAGGATGTATTACTTGCCAAAATAACCTCAGGAGCGCATACTCGATCTAGCTCATTAAATATTTTCAATTTTAATTCAATGTTCTCCGTTGCGGCTTCTACCACAAGTTGAACATTTTTCACCCCATTCTCAATACTTGTATCTGTTGTTATATTTGATAGCGTATTGAGTTTCTCTGCTTCGCTTAGCGTTCCTTTTGATACTTGGCGATCTAGGTTTTTTGTTATTGTTGCTTTTGCTTTATCTAATGCATCTTGTGATACATCAATTAGGGTTACAGTATGTCCAAATTGTGCAAAAACATGGGCAATTCCGTTTCCCATTGTACCTGCACCAATAACAGCGATATTTTTCATTCTATGAAGTTTTAATTAGCAAATATAATCATAGTATCTTTGTCGCGTATGGCATTCAACAGAATTAGTAAAATAACGAAAGGAGATTTTTTTAAATCGTTTACGGTTCTACTATCCGGAACACTTATTGCCCAGATAATTGGATACGCAATAGCGCCTATTCTTACCCGCTTATATTCTACAGAAGAAATGGGTGAACTTGGCTTTTATATGCGTCTCACTGGATTTATTTCTGCTATAGCGACATTGCGTTATGAGGCTGCTTTACCTTTACCTAAAAAAGATGCGCATTCCTTTCTCCTGTATCGTTTAGCGTATTTAATTTCAATGCTTGTATTAATACTTGTAACGATCATCTTTTCCTTTTTGTTGATCAGTGGATTGGGTAGTCAATTTGATTGGTGGTTTTATCTTTTCACAATTCTAGGAACGGCTTGTGTCATCATAATTAATGTAGGAACAAGTTGGTCAGTTCGAATGGGGCAATATTCCATTATTTCAAGGCATAAGATAGCAAATTCATTGGTAGCCAATTCCTTAAAATGGTCATTTTCGTTTTTTCAGATGAGTACATTCGGTTTGATTTTAGCGACTTTAATTGGTTATTTTATTTCTTGCTTAGAATTCGCTTTTAATTTCAAAAAAATTCATTCGAAATTTAAAGAGGCCATATCCACTAAGAAAACGAGGGTGTTAATGCGTGAGCACAAAGAATTCCCCACCTTGAATTTACCGCATGTTTTTGTAGATAATGGAAGGGATATGTTAATTGCTACCTTGATTTTTGCGTATTATTCAGTGGGGATTTATGGCTCTTTTAATCATTCCTATACCATGTTGCGCATTCCATTGATGCTTATTGGTGTTGTATTAGGACAAATATTTTATAATAAAGCATCTGAATTATACAATAATAAGAAATCGATAATGCCACTTTTGAATCGAATGCTTCTGCTTTTAGCGGCTTTGTCCATTATTCCTTTTACCATCTTATTTTTCTTCGGGGAACCAATCTTCATTTTTGTTTTTGGTCCCAATTGGGGACAGGCAGGCGCTTTCTCTGAAACGATGTCTGTTTGGCTTATGATTAATTTTATTCTTTCTCCAATTACGGCATTGCCATTAATTATCGGAAAACAAAAAATTTCCTTTCTTTTTGGCTTGATAAGTTCGCTTCTTCAAATTTTACCTTTATGGCTTTTACCGATGAAATATGGTCATAGTGAAGGTGTGTTTGATTTTACGCTACAAATAATATCTTATTCTCAAGCTGCTTGGTTGGTTTTTACCTTAGCAGTCTTTTATTCGTTGGCTAAAAAAGCATCGCTTAAGCATGTTTAGTTTCCATTGTATCAATTAATTTTCGATTAAAATCCTACTTACGATAAATGGTGTTGATGTTTGTAGTAAAGACCCGCCTTTTATTAGTAACTTTATTGCCAACATGAAATTTACCCAATTAAATCTCAACGAACAGTTGTTGGAAGCAATTTCACACATGGGTTTCGTAAATGCAACTCCGATTCAAGAATTAGCCATCCCTCAAATTTTAAATAATAAGGATTTGATTGCTTGCGCCCAAACGGGAACTGGTAAAACGGCAGCATTCATACTTCCCATTCTAAATAAATTAACCGGTAAAGAAGATTATTCTATCGATACATTAATCATTGTACCAACGAGGGAATTAGCCGTTCAGATTGAGCAAGAAATTCAAGGACTTTCTTATTTTGTTTCCGTTGGTTCAAAAGCAATTTATGGTGGTGGAAGCGGTAAAGATTGGGATCTTCAAAAAGATGCGCTCAAGGATGGAACTGATATTATTGTTGCTACTCCAGGAAAATTGCTTTCGCATATAGCGCAAGGATATGTCGATTTTTCGAAAGTGAAACATTTAGTGTTGGATGAAGCGGATAAGATGTTGGATATGGGTTTTACAGATGATCTAATGTCAATTATCTCAAAGCTACCTGAAAAGCGTCAAACGCTAATGTTTAGTGCAACAATGCCTAATAAAATCAGGGAATTAGCCAAGAAGATATTAAAAGATCCTGAAGAAATTACACTTTCCATTTCAAAGCCGGCTGAAGGAGTAAAACAAGCTGTATACTTGACGTATGACAATCAAAAAGTACCGCTAATTAAGCATATTCTTACGGAAAGACCAGATTATTCAAGTATCATTATTTTCACTTCATCTAAACGTAAAGTCAGCGAAATTGTACATTCCCTTCGTAAAAATGGCTTTCCTTCTCAAGGAGTTTCTTCTAATTTAGATCAAAGTGAAAGAGAAGAAGTTCTTCAAGGATTTCGTTCAAAACGAATTAGGATCGTTGTCGCTACAGATGTGATGAGCCGTGGAATTGACATCAAAGAGATTAATTTGGTAATCAATTATGACACTCCTTTTGATGCGGAAGATTATGTGCATCGCGTTGGTCGCACTGCGCGTGCAAACACAAAAGGCGAAGCTATAACACTTGTGAACGAGAAGGATATGAAAAAACTCGCGCAAATTCAAAAGTTAATCGAAAGTGATATTACACAAGTTTCTCTTCCTGAAGAATTAGGAGCAGGTCCAGCATTTAATATTCAACCAAATTCTTCTAAACGGCCTTTCAAAGGGAAACGTAAAAATTAAAGGCTATTTATTGTTTATCTTAATAAATAGATTCCATTAATTTATCGTAAATAGCAGAATATAAGCGTTTATTTGTTTCTTTGGTAGCTCGATTTTCAATGATTACTTTGTTTTTTTCTTGAATTGCTACTCGATCTAATGTCAAGGCTATTTCAATATCTTTCGTCAAGTTACCATGACTGATAATCCCATTTTCTAGCGTTGTAATCCATTCCTTGTTTGCAGGTAGATCAGAGGTTATGGGTAGGCAACCGTATGCCATTGCTTCCAATAAACTGATAGAGGTGCCATCACTTTTTGGGATTGAAATATAAAACATAGCCTTTTTATAATAAAGAATGTTTTCTTCAGGACTAAGAAACCCAACGAATTCGATTGTATTTTTTGGAAATTCTTCGGCAACTATTTTTTTTAAATAGGGAGTTTGTGTCCCTTCAGCAGCGATAATTAATTTCCATTTCAAATTCTCCAGTAAAAAATATTTCAGTTGATAAATAACTTGATCAATATTATATAAAGGTTCATGCATTCTATTTGAATAGATTATGAAATCGCGTGTAATGACCTCATTATTTTTTTGAAATTCAACGCCAAAATTAGCAATAATCACTTCCTTTTTTCCGATGAGTTCATGGATTGCTTCCGCCATGAATGATGCATCTGCTGTTATTTGGGACGCTTTTTTTAAGACATAACGCACCATTGCTCGATAAAAATAACCCTTTTTGGGTAAAAGAAGCACATCACTTCCCCATGTTGTAAGTACGATTGGTATTCGCTTAGTATTTGCAAGGATCGTTATTAAAGCATAACTGTTGGCTTGATGAACATGAATGATATCAGGATTAAATTTTCTAATAATTGCGTTCAGTGCTCTGACATTTTTTAGGAATTTAAAGGGGTTTTTCAATCCGAAATTGATTGTTAAACAGGGCGCAAAATCAATAGTGTCATTACTAACAACTAAAATAGAATCAAAAAGATCTGAAATTAGGCCGTGGAAATTTCGTAAATGTGCGTTTCCTTTGCTTCCACCAATGAGTAAAAGTTTTTTATGCTTTTGCATGAGTTTCGTTAATGAATTGGTTTTTTAAGCACCAACTAATGCCAAAAATATAGATTATACTAATATTTTTATCTGTTAATGGGTTATTTGTTATTGCACTTATGGTCATTAAAAGTACTAATAAAACTGCTTGAATTGCATATGGATTTGCGTTCCCGTAAAATTTCATCATAGGATAAATGAATATACTTAAATAAAATATTAATCCAACAATCCCATAACGCCAGGTCATTAATAGGTATTCATTTTCTGAATATATATGATTAGCATAAAAATAGTTTTTGTTCGGTCCGAAACCAAAAATAGGATGTTTTATAATCATATCTGTTAAAAGTTTCCATGTATCCCATCGACTCCTAACCGAACCACTCATCAGCGCAGTTCCATCCAATAAACTATTGTTATAGGAAGGGTATTGAAAAAAGGATGTTGCGAACATCCAAGATGTGAGGTATACGAAACCTGTCCCTACTAGAATAATAATCCATTGAGTTCTTTTGAATTTGTCATTATGGAATAGGAGTGTAAAAAGTAAAATAACAAGAATAATAACCAATATTGTGCGTGATTGGCAAAGGAAAGCCATCAACAGCGCAACAAAAAATAGAATAAGTTCCTTTTTTTTAAAATTAAATGGGAAGTAAAATATAGCGAATGCACCGAAAAGTAAGCCATTAATGTTCGGGTTTCCCATTGTCCCTACTAATCTTTTAACCGATGGATTCCCTATTGAATCAAAGCCAAAATATTGAATATGGATCCCTCCATTGTAATAATGTTCAAGGTAATAATTAACATGAAATAGATCAAAAAAATGTAGTAAATTAACAAATACGAGTAGTCCAAAAAGTAGATGGATTAAGTTCTTAATTTCCTTAAAATTTATGAGCGAAAAGAATCCTATTAAAAGTCCAATTTTCAACATTTTGTATATTTCGAAATAAGGATTTAGATCCTCATAATTTTTTGTAATAAAAATAGAAATGATAATATATAAACTAAAAAAAAGCGGGATAAGGCTATAATATATTGCTGGAAGCAATTTTCTTTTTATCCAAACAATTACTGCGATAATGGGCAGTAGAAAGTCTATCATTTGAACCATGGGCATTGAATTTGCCAACCTGATGTCAGGTAAAAGAACGGCAGCGAATACTAGGAAAAATCCTAAAATTGATAGGTTGAATTTAGTTAACCCATGCATCATAATTCGATTTTAATGATGGGTGTTCTTTTAATAAAGGCTCGTCTAATGTTCGGGTGTCACCAATTATTTTCGCAGGATTACCAGAAATAATGGAAAAGTCTGGAAATTCTCCTTTTACATAACTATAGGCGGATACGATGCATCCTTTTCCGATATGCGTATCTGGCATTATTGTGACATGAGGACCAATAAATGAATAGCGACCAATTTCTATTTTTCCTTTTACATATCCTTTCATATCAGCACCAGCATAATTAGCACCATAAATTCGTAACGATAAATGGCTTGAATGGCTTGTCATTGTTATATACGAGGTCAGTTGACAGCCTTCATGAATAATAATACCTTGGCTTGCCTCAATAAAATTATGATGACCAATATAAACGTTAGCACCTAATTCTAATGATTCAGGATGATCGATAAATGTTGTGTTTGAAATGCGAGTATTTTTAATTAGTTGGCCCTTATTATTGTATATTCTGTGACGCATTGTTGGACGAAATCTCATGAAGAAACGAACAAATATTTTCTCTAAAATTGATTGCTCACTTTGCATTTTTTTCTTTTTTGAAGCGAAGATAAGGTAAAAACAAATGTAAAATAAGTCTTGAGAATCGATGTCGTTTGATCAATATAGTGGTTTCTTTAATTTAACTACATTTGTTTTTACTAATTTCGAAATAATTAAGTGCAAATATGGATTCTTCTAAAGCGTTAAAAATTGTCCATTTAAGCAGTGTTCATCGCGATCTTGACGTTAGGATTTTTCTGAAGGAATGTGCTTCTCTAGCAAGTAAAATGCCAAATGTATCAGTGAATTTGATCTTGGCAGGTGTTCAAGAACGAACAGAATTGGGTGTTCATATTCATTCGGTTTCAAAATTTAAAGGTTCACGATTAAAACGGATGTGGTTTACAGTAAATCAAGTTTTTACAAAAGCGATTTCTTTAGATGCGGACATATACCATCTCCATGACCCCGAATTATTGCGTATTGCTCTAAAATTAAAGCGACGAGGTAAAATTGTTGTGTATGATGCACATGAAGATTTGCCACGTCAAATAATGGGAAAGTCATACCTCCCATTTAAGCGAGTATTTGCTTTGTTTTTTGAGCGATATGAAAATTTTGTTGTTAAAAGATTAGATGGGGTCGTAACGGCTACACCTTTTATTGCTGCAAGATTTAAAAAGGTACATCATAATACCATTGATATTAATAATTTCCCTTTGGTATCCGAAATTTCGTTTAGTAATAATGAACCCTCAGTATTTGAAAACAGGGTCTGTTTTATCGGTGGAATTAGCCCAATACGTGGGATCAGTCAATTGGTAGATTCTATGGAAAATTCGTCTATTCGTCTTTCATTGGCTGGAGAAATTGATAGCGAATATTTTAATGAATTATCTGTAAAGAATGGGTGGGGTAATGTCGATGCCTTGGGCTTTATTAATCGTTCACAAGCGATCGCTCTCAAGAAAAAATGCCTTGCAGGGATCGTTACTTTTTTGTCTTATCCCAATCATATAAACGCACAGCCGAATAAGATTTTTGAATATATGGCTGCAGGACTTCCTGTTATAGGTTCAAATTTCCCGCTATGGAAGGAGATTATTGAACAAAATAATTGTGGTATTTGTGTAGATCCAATGGATAGTAGGGCAATAGCTGACGCGATTAATAAATTGGCATCCAACAAGGAGCTGAGGCTAAAAATGGGTGAGAATGGTAGCCGTTTAGTAAAAGAAAAATATAATTGGGGGCAAGAAGAATTTAAGTTAATTTATTTCTATCAAGAATTAATAGATCCTAGTAGCAAATGAGTTTCGAACGGATTTATTTAATTGCCTTGAGTTTATTATCTGGAGTCTGGATACTTTTTCCTCATTTCACTTCCCTTCTTGTATGCTTATTTGCTTTGGTTGTTTTTTATGGCATTCTAAAAAAAGAGTTGGTATTTACTTTTCAGCTTCTTCCAAGTTTATTAGCGCTTATGTATATTATATATTTGGTTTATGCCATTCCTACTAATCATTTGCCGATTACTTTAGATTTTTTAGAATATAAGTTATCGCTACTGGTATTTCCATTCTTGTTTTCTTTTCAACCTAAATTTAGATTGGATTGGAGGTATGTTTGTTATTCGTTTCTTTTCGCTGTTACTGTTTTAGTTGTCTTTGATCTAATTCAAGCTGGCGTTAATTATTCAAATAGTGGCATGTTAAATTCATTCTACTCTTCTGCTTTGTCTCCTTCGCATCACCCCACTTATCTTACCGCATTTTTATCCTTAGCTATTTTACTTTTTTTACAATTGTCTTTGACTTCCGATTTTGCCAAATTAAAATGGGTTTTTTATTCGATTATCGGGTTATTTGTTTTAATGCATATTCCCTTATCTAGTCTTTCTGGCATGTTATTCCTTTGTCTATTCTTTGGAATAGCGCTGTTAATTTACTTCGTTAAAAAGAGAAGATGGGGACTAATTGTTTTTATTATTTGCGCAGGAGCTAGTGCAGGTTATACCATATTGAGAGTGCAGCCAAGTTTAAAGGAAAACATTAACAATACCTTTAATTTAGTGACGTCTTATACTGCATCACCTCAAAAATTTATTCATTCACGCCCATTCCCAATGCAAGGAAATGAAGCAAGGTTGGTGATTTGGACTGTTGCCTTTGATATTTTTATGGAACATCCTATGGGAGTTGGATTAGGGAACTTAGAAGCAATGATGCATCAACGATTAGTTGAACTTGGCTTGAATAAACAGGCAGACTTAAATTACAATCCGCATAATCAATTTCTTCAAATTGCTGCAGAGTTGGGGGTGTTAGGTTTATGCTTATTCCTACTAATAATGGTTTATGGATTTTATTGGTCCATTACAACTAAAAATTACTTGCTCTTATTAGTAATTGCTAGTCTTTTTGTTAATTGTTTATTTGAATCTATGCTTCAACGGCAATCAGGAATAGTATTTTATTGTTTTTGGATTTGTCTCTTGTCAAGTCGAATGTTTAACAAAGAAATCAAATGAAATTATTAATTCTTACCCAGTATTACCCCCCAGAAATAGGTGCTCCGCAAAATAGATTGCATGAGTTGGCAATCCGATTAAAAGCTACAGGAATGCAGGTCGAGGTGCTAACTGCATTACCGAATTATCCAGGGAGGGAAATTCTTGTAAATTATAAAAATGGTCGCAATCGCGAAGAAGTTATCGATGGAATTTCGGTGCACCGGTCAGGAATTTATGTATCGCGTTCCAATGGAATTGTGAAACGTCTTCTTAATTATTTTTCATTTGTTTGGACAAGTTATCATCGGGGTAAAAAGTTGGGAAAATTTGATTTTTTATTGGTTGAGAGTCCCCCTTTATTTTTGGGTTATTCGGCCATACGGCTATCCAAAAAATTGAAGGCGAAATTGATTTTTAACGTCTCTGATTTATGGCCTGAATCTGCAGAAAAATTAGGAATTGTCACCAATAAATATTTATTAAAATTAGCCTACCAATTAGAATCGAAGTGTTATAAGGAAGCTTATTTGGTTACCGGACAAACACAAGGAATAGTGGATGATATTGCTCATAGATTTCCTTCCAAACGAATTTATTATTTACCAAATGGAGTCGATACATCTTTTTATGATCCGCAGAAGGTTATGGCCGGTGATTTTCGAGAACGAAACGGTTTCAAAACAACTGATTTGTTGATTTTTTATGGCGGTATTCTAGGACATGCGCAAGGATTGGAAGTCGTTTTGAATGCTGCGAATTTATTAAAGAATCAGCGTCATGTTCATTTCATTCTCCAGGGAACGGGACCTGAGCAAGAATATTTATTACAGCTTAAAGAAAACTTGGATTTGAAGCAGGTCCATTTTTTTGATCCGGTTCAAAAGCAAGAGATGCCTTCTATCCTTAAATCTGTTGATGTTGCTATTATTCCATTAAAAAAATTACTACTATTTGAAGGAGCAATTCCTTCTAAAGTGTATGAAGCACTAGCTATGAAAAAACCTTTACTTTTAGGTGTTAGTGGTGAAGCAAAGAGACATTTTATTGATAAGGCAAAAGCGGGATTGTATTTTGAACCCGAAAATCACGAGGATTTAGCAAGGCAAGTTATGTCCCTAGTTGATAATCCTCAAGAATGTTTGAATATGGGTGAAAATGCAAGAAATTATGTTTCTCTTTATTTTGACCGTGATAAAATTGCGAAAGATTTTTTAGCTCAACTGGTTTGAGTTTTTAATAACATTGTTTGTATTTATTCAAATTTGTTAATTTTGAAGTATGATACCATTTTCTCCTCCCCGTATTGATCAAAAAATTATTGATGCTGTTGTGGAAACACTCCACAGCGGCTGGATTTCTACCGGTCCTAGAACAAAGCTTTTCGAAAAGAAAATTACCGAATACTGTGGCTGTAAAACAACAGTTGCTGTAAGTGCTTGGACGACGGGCATGGAGGTGTTTTTGCGTTGGTGGGGTATTGGTCCTGGCGATGAGGTAATCATTCCTGTTTATACCTATTGCGCAAGTGCTAACGTGGTGCTCCATACCGGAGCAAAGCTCATTATGGTTGATATAAATCAGGATGATTTTAATATTTCGATTGAAAAAATAAGAGCCGAAATAACCCATAACACGAAAGTCATAATGCCTGTTGATATTGCTGGTTTGCCCTGTGATTATAAAAGAATTTATGAGCTTATAGACGAATTTAAACCGATTTTCACACCTTCGAATGAGAAGCAAGCATTGTTGGGTAGGATTTTGCTTGCGGCTGATGCTGCACACAGTTTTGGTGCTCTTTTTAATGGTGTTAGGGCAGGTGCTCAGGCGGATGTTTCTTGTTTCTCGTTCCACGCTGTAAAAAACTTAAGTACGGCTGAAGGCGGTGCGGTCTGTTTTAATCTACCGGATAACTTTAATCATGACGAAATATATAAGGAATTTTGCATCAAAATATTACATGGACAATCGAAGGATGCACTAGCAAAAATGCAGAAGGGAGCTTGGCGATATGATGTATTAGAAGCAGGATACAAATGTAATATGACTGATATTCAAGCGGCAATTGGTTTGATTGAATTAGAACGCTACCAAGAAAATATGGATCGGCGGGCAGAAATTTTTCAGCAATATTATGAAGGATTTGAATCCTTAGAATGGGCTATTTGTCCTATTTCTATTGATGATTCAAGGCATTCGTCGTATCATTTATTTCAGTTATGTATAGCTAATGTAACGGAAGCCCAACGAGATGCTATCATGCATGAGATTTTTGAGCAAGATGTATCTGTTAATGTCCATTTCCAGCCCTTGCCACTCTTCACAGTATATAAACAATTAGGGTATTCTATAGAAAATTATCCTGTTGCATATGCTAAGTATGCATCAGAAATATCACTGCCTGTTTATTTTCAGTTAACTGATTCAAACGTACAAACTATAATTTCAGCAGTTAAGATTGCCTATAATAAGGTGATGGGATGAAACGAATATTTGATCTTCTATTTTCAATTATTGTTTTAGTCTTGTTTTTACCAATTGGTGTTTTAATTGCTAGTTGTATTGTTTTAGATTCTAAGGGGGGCGTTTTTTTTAGGCAGCAGCGGGTAGGGAAGGATGGTATTTTATTTCATGTCTTAAAATTTCGATCCATGCACCTTAATTCAGCTGTGAAAGGCACACTTACAGTTGGCGATGACTCCAGAATTACACGTGTTGGATCGCTAATTAGAAAACTAAAACTAGATGAATTCCCACAATTTTTGAATGTTGTCCTTGGTGATATGAGTATCGTTGGGCCGCGACCTGAAGTCCCCGAATTTGTTGCTTTGTATTCCGAAGAACAACGAAAAGTTTTATCGGTTCGACCTGGTATTACTGATGAGGCATCCTTGGCTTATTTTGAGGAAAGTAAACTATTGGCCACTTCAACCGATCCAAAAATAACCTATATTGAGGAAATTATGCCCGCTAAGATTACTATTAATTTAGCGTATTTAGAAAACAGATCTCTTCTGGCAGATTTTAATGTAATTGGAAAAACATTTTTGAGGATATTTCGAGCGTAAGCTATTATTTATGTGTTAATTTTTCAATCATTGTATATTTAATTGTAATATTGCAATATTACTATATGACAATATGTTTTGCTTTTTTATAACTTCTTGTCGTATTTAGATGGAAGTTATTATGACATATTGCAATAAGACGATTAATGCTACTTTTTTAAGAATTTGATTAAAGTCATTTTGGCATATTGCAATAAGACGATAGTTCTTAATTTTTGATCGATTTAGATGGAAGTTATTATGACATATTGCAATAAGACGATTAATGCTAGTAATGTCATTTCGGCATATTGCAATAAGACAAACAACATTATTTACGTATCAATCAAATTTAAAAGAATTTTATTTCGTTTAGTCAATTAAAAAATTCAAATGGGAGCTACAAAACACGAAATATTTCACGATCAAATTAATGAAGAAGCAGCTATTTTTAATGCGCTAGGTCACCCAGCAAGATTAGCAATTGTAAAGACTTTATTGACTTATAAAACGTGTGTTGGTAATTACCTTACCAATGAAATCCCTCTTTCACAACCAACCATATCTCAACATTTGAAAGTGCTTAAGAATGTAGGGATCATTCAAGGTACAATTGAGGGTAAATCTGTTTGTTACTGCTTAAATCATTCTCTCATCGAAAGATTACGTGTTTTTGTCGGTGATATGCTCATTCAATACGATCTACACCAAACTAATTGTAACTGTTAATATGAACTACCAAGAATTCAAAGAATCGCTTCAAAAGCTTGAAAGTATTGCTTTTATTATGCCTAATGGAATTTCTTTTCCTTCGCATTTTCATATCACGGAAGTCGGACGTACACAAAAACAATTTATTGATTGTGGTGGTGTAGTTCGAAATTTAAGTGAAATAAGTCTTCAACTATGGTTGACAGACGATGCTGAACATCGTTTAAGCCCCCAAAAACTCATGCGTATTTTGGAAGAAACAGAAAATAAAATCATTTTACCTGATGAAAATGTAGTAGTTGAATTACAAGGTCAAACCATAGAAAAATACTCACTTACGTTGGATGAATTGGGTTTTTTGCTTCATCCAACTCAAACAGCGTGCTTAGCTGAAGATAGTTGTGGGATTCCTGTAGAAAAACGAAAGGTCGTAATTGGTCAAAAGAATAATTGTAAACCTGGTGCTGGCTGCTGTTAAACTGTAATATATGTACCCAAAAATTGAATTGATTATATCCAAGCTTTTAGTGAGTTTTGATTCAATCCCATCACCCCGAAAACAAAAATTAATTGAACTTGCTTCGCATCTCAAAGTCGCTTTGAATTCTTCCAATAAATTGAATTTATTATTTGTTTGTACCCATAATTCAAGACGTAGTCATATGGGACAAGTATGGGGGCAGTTAGCAGCGAATTATTATAAGATGGATAATGTCAACTCTTTTTCTGCCGGAACTGAAGTGACAGAACTAAATTCCAATGTAATAGAAATGATTCAAAAAGTAGGTTGCAAGGTGTCGACTTTTCAAAATGGATCAAACCCAGCTTATTTAATTGAATTTGGACAAAATCAATCGCTTACTTGTTTTTCAAAATTGATAGAACACGAATCAAATCCTAGAGCTGATTTCTTTGCTATTATGATGTGCACTGAAGCAGAGGCTAATTGCCCTTTTGTTCCTGGAGCTATTCATCGAATTGGATTGCCATTTGATGATCCTAAAGCTTACGATAACACGCTTAAGGTTAGCGATGCTTACCTTTCTACTTTTGAGGAAATTGGCGTTCAAATTCTATATCTTTTTAATCAAATTAATCATGACAACTACTAAAAAACTTTCTTTTCTAGATCGATTTCTCACATTATGGATTTTTATTGCAATGGTAATTGGAATTGGAATTGGGTATTTCTTCCCCTCTCAAAACCAAGTGTTAAATCAAGATGTTTTCAACTTACCCCTTGCTTTTGGGTTAGTTATAATGATGTACCCGCCGCTAGCGAAAGTGAAATATGAATCTATGGGAACGGTATTTAAAAACGTTAAGGTATTGATGCTATCACTTGTTTTAAATTGGATCATCGGACCTTTATTAATGTTCTTATTGGCCATTACTTTTTTAAAGGATCTCCCACATTATATGGTTGGTTTAATCATAATTGGTCTTGCTAGATGTATTGCGATGGTAATTGTTTGGATAGAATTGGCGAGTGGAAACCGTGAGTATGCGGCAGGATTAATCGCTATGAATAGTATCTTTCAAATTCTTTTTTTTAGTGTCTATGCCTTTATTTTTCTTTCGTTCCTTCCAAGTCAAATGGGGATTAAAGTAACAAACGTCTCTGTTGATATGCTAGAAATTGCCCAAACGGTTGGTATTTATCTCGGCATACCATTTTTATTAGGATTCGCTTCTCGCTATATATTGATAAAGATCAAAGGTGAAGCTTGGTTCACCTCTTCTTATTTACCTGCGGTTTCCCCCTTAACTTTAATCGCTTTGCTATTTACAATTGTTTACATGTTTTCGCTAAAAGGAGATATGGTTTTAGCGCTTCCAATTGATGTGGTGAGAATTGCAATTCCGATGATTATTTACTTTGTTATGATGTTTGTTATCAGTTATTTAATGGCTAAAAAGTTTGGTGCAAAACAAGATGAGGTAACAGCTATTGCTTTTACCGCCACAGGAAATAATTTTGAATTAGCTATTGCGGTTTGTATTGGCGTTTTTGGAATCAATTCAGGGGAGGCTTTTGCTGGCGTTATTGGTCCTTTAATTGAGGTGCCGGCATTAATATTATTGGTTAAGCTTGCGAATTATTGGAATAGTTCTTGGCGTTAATTTTTAGTTTCGATTAATTAAATATTTCCACACAAAATTACCCGTGTTTATTGATCTTACGATTCAAAAATTGTAACTTAGTCGACAAATAGTATTAGTCATTCTTTATTTTATGATAAGATTACTCTCGTTTTGTATTGCTTTTATAGGCTTATCATTCCTGATGAATCAGGTTACGTTCGCACAAACTGATTTTAACAATGAATTGCCAGATACGATACCTGTCTCAGCTAAATCAACAATTACAATCCCCCCTTTTAGTCGCATTAATCCTGATACCCTAAAAATTGGCGTTAACGATGAAATAGTCTCCGATTCATATTGCGCACTTGGAATGCCAGCTGTTTATGATGCCTTGCATTCTTTTCACTCCCGCCGTATGGATAAGTTCGGTGGATATATAAATTGGAAAATAAATAAGGGCTTAGAAAATATTCGAAAAAAAGGTTTTAAATCTGATATTAAAAATCTCTACATTCAAATAGATCCCAAAACCTTAACTGTTTATTGGATTGCTGTAGTAGGGCCTAGTACTGATGGTAAATGTTATGTGCGTTTTGATAGTCGCGGTTCTGCAGGTGGTGGCGTTAGAGCGGTGGAAAATCAATTACCTACCATGCATAATTATTATCCAACATTGACTGATGTAAAGGTGCTTGAATTCAATGAGAATGTCATCAAATGCTTCGACTGGAACGGAAATCCCGTTGGTGCTTATTGTAGCTATGTGAATATTCGGCAGCATTTTTTTAAGTATTATGATAAACAAGTTGACGTAAGTATTACCCTTGAAGAATACACAAAGAAATATCCGTATAATACCGATGGTGCTAACCTGCCAGGTAAGAAAAGGACGGTAGTCGCCAACCTGCCCAGCAAGAAAAAGACCGTCAAGTCCCGTCAACGAAACTATAAAGTTAAACCAGGGGATACCTTATCGGAAATCGCTCAAAAATTCCATACTTCTGTCGCGAAAATTAAAAAGGCCAACGGTTTGAAATCGGATGTTATTGGGATAGGAAAGGTATTGAAAATTCCATAAAGCTCAAGTTGTTGTCTTCTTTTTAGTCTTTCTCCTATAAATTCCGCTAAAGATAAAAAATGACTTTCAAGCTGAGGTTTCTTCCCATATTACACATCCCATTTCGACCGGTTAATGGATTTTGTGGGGCATATTTTAGTCTGCTTAAATGACTTTGATACGCTACATCCGCTAAATTTTCAGAACTAATGTAGATATTCATAAAATCTTTACGATTAAATACTTTTACATTAGCGCCCAAACCTGCACTTAGTAATAAATAGGCAGGCGTTCCAGTTTTCGTGTTATAGGCAGCAAAATACTTGTTTTGTTGGAATTGATAATCTACTCCAAACTATAGGTAGGCATTGCTAAGGTGTTTACCGACTTTATTAAAGTGTGCTTTTAATTCTCCTTTGTATTTTGGTGCTGGAATAAATGGTAGGTATTTAGTGCTATCTGATTGCTTGCTATGTGTAACCTGTTCATAAGAGAAGGAGTTTTCAATGTGTAACTAGTCGAATGAGCCAAATTTGTGGGGGTAATTGTAAAGCTAAGCTTAAGTAATAAAATCAGTAAAAAAGATTTTACTTCTCTTGACTATCCTTGTTGGAGTTGTAGATATTCCAAATGGTAAGGGCCATATATACAGCGAAAATAACAAACCCTATTATGTACATTGTAATACTCATTTTTTCGAATCTTTTCTGCGTTGTCTAATTGCGATGGCGAACAATAAAATTGTCCCTGGCCAATGCGCTGAATATTGCGCTCCTTCGGTATTTCCAAAAACACCTAATCCAATAGAATAAAGCATACAAATAAAAGCAATAATTATAGGATACCAAGTATTAATAAATTTCATCATTTTTTTTTCTAGTTAATTTTTGAATCTTTAAAATAGCATTTAGCTTACAAAGTTACCCAATAAATTAATGATTTTACTTCTCGGATATTAAATTATAAAAAAATAATTTAGGGAGCTTTAATTCTAGCAAAATTCAAAAAGAAATTCAATTATCTAAAAAAAGCCCCTGAATAAGGGGCTTTTAGGGTGGTGTGGGCCAAAGGTCTGAATTATCGAACTTGCTGAAGGAGGATATTGAGAGGTTTTCGAGTGATGATTTCATTTAGTGTTGTAAATGCGTTTGATAAAAATCAAATTAATTTTCAGTATTGGGAAAACTTAAGTCAAATTCCCAATTCACACTTTTAAGTTGTTCTCGAATTTCTTTTAAACAATCAAATAAATCGACAAAAGTTGGCGGATTTTGCTCGTAAATCATATCCTCTCTCATTTTTGTGTAATCCGACTCCCAATCACTAATTACATTTTCAGGGGGAATAGGGTTAACTGTTTTTGGATTATGAGCATTGTAATTAACGCCGCCAATTTTTGAAAATTTATATCTATGTTGAACAATTGTTTCATACAACTCTTGATCACTAATAGCGTTTATAGCAATTCCTGCTTTTGAGAGATGATATACATCGTATATGTGTCTGCTCAATCTGTCTACGCGCATTTTTTCTGCAGGACGATGAAATTCTTCGTGAAGAAGGAAAAGTTTTTCCAGAAAGGTACGTTCTGGAATGACTGTAGGAACGGCAAATAATGGTTCTGCAAAATCTTTATCTTTATATACTTCATCGACTAATGAACCTAACATTTTTATAGTATATGGTTCTCTTAATGAGCGGCAACTTACATCTATTTGTACACGAGGTAAAATATAATCTGTTTCAAGTCCAATGATATTCGGATAAAAAATCTCTAATATTCTCGGATCTTTATCGCTTTCGTTTGTTTCAATTATGTTAAATTTAAGTTCACTGTATCCTCTTTGATTGAACTCTTGTTGTAATTGTTGAAAGAAAATTTCTGTTGAGTATTTGCCTGCTTTCTTTCTTAGCTGAGTTCGTTCACTTTTTGACCAGTTTTTCGTTGGAGTTATAAAAAAGTCCATATCGATTGCTAAATCGATATCTTCGGAAAAACGATTTATCAATTTCCAGGCTTTACTCAATGAGGTTCCTCCTTTAAACACCAAGTGTTTTGAAATACCCATCTGAAAAATAATTTCTAACGTTAGGCTTACCTACCAGTCTTTTTCGACGGCAAAGGGTTTCATACCTTCAAAGGTTGCTATCTCATTGAAAATTGCTTCTCTCTCAGATTGTTTTAATTTGTGAAAATCAATTTTGGCCATCAGTCAATGCTTTTTTCATTAGTTTTTGAATCCATACCGGTGCTAAGGCAATGTCGTGTTTAAGGTCTATAATGTTTTCTTTTTTCAACAATTCAAGTATTTTATGCTCTTCCTCTATTTTTATCTTGCCAATACCTATTTCTTTTAGTGCTTGTATGACAAGGCGACTTATTTTTCCTTTTGCCATCAAGTTTTTTGGTGTAGTTCTTTTGAATTTTATTGTTCGCTTTCCGACTTTGATTTCTCTTGGCGAACCATCTGTAAGTAAAACAATTTTCATAGGTACTTGAGAACTTAATCCCAAAGCATTCAAAGCGTAACTTCCTGTCGGTATGGTTCTGATTTTATCTCTTTTTGCTATGGCTTCGGCGACTTCTTCCGCTGAAGGTGATAGAGGTCCAATCAGTTTACTTATCTTAGGCTGTACATAAATACCTTGTGAAACTCTGATAATTATCTTTTTATCTTCCAAACGTCCTAGGGCTTTACGAATTGCTTCGGATGAACCATAACTTAAAAAATCATCGGGAAGAAACAAAGTACCTTTACGCTTGGTTGTAATCGACTTTTCTATTTGTTTTTCAATACTTTTCATTTCTAATTTCACTTTTAATCTGTCACAAAAATAGCAAATATTTGTGACAATTTACTAATTCGATTTGAAAATACAAAAGGTGAATTAAAATTGAAAAAGCCCCTGAATTAGCGGTTTTTAGGGAGGAGTGGGCCAAAGGTCTGAATTATCGAACTTTTTGAAGGAAGATTTGGACAATATTCTTAATCAAGGTCCAACAACCATTGAAATACATTAAGCATTTTAATTCCACTTCGGTTTTGGGTATATGAATCTGTTGTTAGTAATAATTTCGGATAGTTATCCTTGATTTTCTCCAATGCACTGAATTCTCTCTCCATCGTTTTTTCGTCTGAAAGTAGCCAAGCAACTTGAATATAGTTAATGTCTCCTAAAGGCGTTCTGCATACGAAATCAACTTCAGAAGTTCTATCTGTCCCTGTCCAGATTTTGTTACCTCTTCGAAGCAATTCAAGATAAACAATATTTTCCAAAATATGTCCACGATTACTGATTCTATCTTTTCCCATTAGAATATTTAACAATCCTACATCTACTAAGTAATATTTTTCCTGCGTAGCCAATTGTTTCCTTCCTTTTAGGTCAAAACGATTCACCTTATAAAACACAAAACTCTCAATCAAATAATCTAGGTATTTTTCAACCGTTGAATGATGTATTGTTTGTCCGTCATTTTTAAGGATTTTTGAAATATTGTTAGGCGAGAGTGCGCTGCCGATATTGGATGCCATGAATTTCACGATGTTGTTAAAAGCACGTTTATCATTGATTTGATGTCTTTGCGTAATGTCCTTTTCTATAATTGTAGTATAAATAGCTTCCAAATATTCCATTATTTTATCCATGCCCTCTTCGCGAATTTCAGTTCCTTTCGGTAGAGAGGTTTCATTTACATAGTCAAAAAATAGAGCTTCGTAATTGAGGTATTTATTTGAGAAATCTATTTCTCTTGCGCTTAAATATTCCTTAAATGAAAAGGGTAATATAGAAATTTCTACGTAGCGACCACTTAACAAGGTGGCGAGTTCACTGGAAAGTAGGTATGCATTTGAGCCAGTTACGTAGACATCAGTGTTTTCCGAAGCAAATAAACCATCCACTAATCTTTCAAAACTTGGTATATTTTGAATTTCATCAAGAAAGATGTAATTCTGTTTATTCGGAATTAACTTTTCCTTGATTTCAAAATAGAGTTCATTCCAAGTTTTATTCAAATAGTTTTCTGGTAACTCGAAATTGTATGTATGAATTTGATTACCTTCTATATCTAAATCTGATAGTTGATCACGAAACATTGAAAGAAGCGTACTTTTTCCAGAACGTCTCAGTCCGCTAATCACTTTGATTAAATCTTTGTCCTTGTATGCAAGTAAACTTGATATATATTCTGTGCGATTTACATACTGTTTCATGTAGTAAAGATATGTAAATTATCGAAACTTGCAGAAAATACATTTTTCGATACATTTGTTTAGAAAATTCAAAAAGCAATTCAATTATCTAAAAAAAAGCCCCTGAATAAGGGGCTTTTAGGGTGGTGTGGGCCAAAGGTCTGAATTATCGAACCAGCTGAAGGAGGATATGGAGCTGATTGCGTTGTAACTAGAAAAATGAATAAATTATACATGAGTACGTTGTCATGTATAATTATATTTAATATATTTACATGAAGATACTATCAGGTAAAAATACTTTACATGACAATAAATGAGATGAATAGAAAAGATAACGCTGATTTACCATTTAATGATCTGCCCATATTGCCCCCTGAAAAGGAATTTGTTGAATCCGTAATAATATTAAAGCAATTGGTGAAATCCTCAGTTGCACTTGCTGAATTAAATGGAATAATACATATTTTACCTAATCCAGAAATTTTACTTAATGCGGTTATCCTAAAAGAAGCAAGAGCAAGTTCAGAAATAGAAAATGTAATAACTACTCAAGATAAATTATATCAGGCATTATCGGCAAAAGCTGATCAAATCGATACTTCCACCAAGGAAGTATTAAGGTATAGGGAGGCAATGTTATTTGGATTCAGAACAATACAGAAAAAAAACATCCTTACCATCAATACGATTATTGAAATCCAGCAAATTCTTGAAGAGAATAATGCGGGTATTAGAAAACTACCCGGAACTGCTTTGAGAAATTCAGCAACCGGAAAGGTTATTTATACCCCGCCTGATCAACCAGATGTGATCAATTCGCTGCTGAGCAATATGGAAAAGTTTATCAATAATGATGAAAACGAAATTCCTCATTTGATAAAAATGGCTATTCAACATTACCAATTTGAGAGTATACACCCATTTTATGATGGGAATGGACGCACTGGACGAATTCTTAATATTCTCTATCTTGTTATGACTGGTCTGCTCGAACAACCCATCTTGTTTCTTAGCGGTTACATCATTGAAAATAAGTCAGAATATTATCGATTACTCCAAGAGGTAGGAACGAATAACAAATGGGAAGACTGGATTCTTTATATCTTGAAAGGAGTTGAAATAACTGCTAAAGCCACTATAAAACAAGTTACAGAAATTAATACGCTTTTTGAACAGACCAAGGAAAAGACAAAGAATGAGATTCCGAAAATATACAGTAAAGAATTGATCGAATTACTATTCGAACATCCGTATAGTAAGAGTGAATATTTGGAAAATCGATTGTCTATCTCACGAATTACAGCTGCAAAATACCTCAAGGCATTGGAGCATATTGGAATTCTTCAGTCAAAAAAGGTTTGGAAGGAAACACTGTATATCAATACTGCACTTTTTGAACTATTAAAGAAGTACTGAAATTAATTAGATTTTCTAAACAAAAAAAGCCCCTTTTTGAGGGGCTTTAAGGGTGATGTGGTCCAAAGGTCTGAATTATCGAACCAGCTGAAGGAGGATTTGAAAGAAATTAAAGAATGGGAGTTATAAATGGTCCTCCTAACAGAAGAGCGAGAATGAAACTGGGATCGAAGAAAAACAGAGTGGAGTTTCATCGCTCTAGCTCTACACTTCTCGCCCTGAGTTGATCGAAGAGTCACTCTGTTTTTGGCCTCGTTAGGAATTGAACTTAATCAATTGGTGAATTCATTTAAGCCTGAAAGTAAAAAAAGACTTTCTGAGTCTATCCGATTGTAAGACAATAAATAGATCAGACTATAAATATCCGAATTATTTTTGTTATTTTGTAAAAATCAAATTATACAATTGTAAGGTTAAGGTTTAACACAATGAAATTTTGTAAGTAAATTTACTAGTGAATCACTTGATCAAAATCATTAAATTTCTCAATGAAAAATAATCTTCAAAAATGGCTTTTTGCTTGGAACGCTTTCAAAGTAATTCAGTTTATACTGTTTTTTTTACTTTTTGGATGTCAAGAATCCACGGAAGAAAAATCGCTCGCACCAAAAACGTTCAATTCAATAAATGCGCAAAAACAATTTGATTCTAAATCGCCTATCGAAAAATGGGAGTTTGTTTTGGAAATAGCATCTGCGAATTATAGAAATAAAGAGCAAGTGGATAATTGGTTGCTTAAAGTTGCTCCAAAATTGTTCACCGATAAAAAAAATATTCAAAAAAAAATATTGAATCAGATTAATCGCGAACTATATGGCGTTGGAGCATCTGAACCTGCTTTGCTCTTTGCACAAAGAACATTGGAAAATTTAAACGTAGAGCAAGACAAGTATTTACATGGCTATCCAGCTGCAACCTTATCCAATCATTACCAAGATTTAAATTTATATGATAGTGTAAATAAATATAATTTAATTCTACAGGAAGCCTTAAACTTTTATGACACGGAACGGCTCAAAGCAATCTATTTTAACAATAATGCCTATTATTTAGAAAAAAAGGGTTACTTGTTTGAATCAGCGGTAAATTACCACAAAGCACTTGAAATAATCAATTTAAAAGATTCCTTGACTCAATTTACTTTAATTACAAATTTGTCTAGTATTTACTATGAATTAAATTATCTAGATAAAGCCAAATTTTTTATTGATTCAGCAAGGTCAATTATTTCTTTCAAGGATTGGCCGGTCGAAGAATTGAATCTTGCCGGGCTAGTTTATTCTAAAACTAAAGATTATTCAGTTGCCAAGTCGTACTTTTTGCAGGCCATAAAAAAATCGATAGCCCTTGAAAACCCTATCAATTTAGCGCAAACGTATTCCAATTTTGCCAATTTTAATCGGAAAATTAAACAGTATTCTGCTGCATTTGAATACATGGCCAAATCTGATTCACTGTGCAAAGAATTAGGTGTTGATTTTGGCATTTTAATTAATCGAATCAATCGAGCAGAATTATATTATGATCTCAACGATTTCGAAAAGGCAGCAATGGAACTTAAATCTGTCAAAGCTGATTTATCAAAATTCTCCGATCCAAAAATAGAAAAAGAATTTTACAAACTTTCTTATCGAATCAATGATGCTATTGGAAATGAAAATTTAGCGAATAGTATGTACCGTAAATACGTTGAGAAAGAAAAAGCTTTTTTTGGTGATCTTCCAAGAAGTATTTTGGCGGAATGGGAGCTTGCTACTGAGAATGAAAAAAGTATTAAAAATAGAGCCGCATATAATCTTAAGCAAGAGCAGCAATCAAAAGAAAAATACATTATTATTTTGATTGCCACTATACTTCTATTTTGTTCTATTTTGATTCTTTTTATGCGAAATCGAAAACATATCATTGAGCGAGAAAAAATAAATCAAGATAAACAACGAATTGCTACCGACTTGGAATTAAAGTCAAAACAACTCGTCTCTGAATCGCTGAAAAACTTAACAATTCAAAATACAAAAGAGGAGCTATTGATTCAATTGGAAGAAATTATTCAAGACATTCCCAAATTGCATCACATCAAATTTGACCTACTAAAACGCAGGCTAAAACAGCATAAATCATCTAGTATTTTAAACGAATTTGAAACACGATTCACCGGCGTGTATGAGCAGTATTATGAGCGTTTGAAAAATATTGCTCCTGAACTTACTCCTAATGATTTGCGTATTTGTGCGTTAATGCGTTTAAATATATCCACAAAAGAGATTGCTCTTTTAACGAATAGAACAGTAGGAACAGTTGATAATATTCGAAGTTCCATTCGTAAAAAACTGAAGTTGGAGGACGATACTAATCTTCAGGAGTACTTATTGAATGTTTAATTTAATTAATTGTAAATCAATTATTAATGCGTTTTAAGTGAGATAAATGTGAGACATATTTATCTCACTATGAGATAAGTGTGAGAAGCTAAAATAGTTGGAGTGATCTTGTAGTTGGACATTTGATTCAACTTTTAAAATTCTGATTATCATGAAACAAATGACCCTTCTAGCGCTCACATTCCTTTTTTATGGAATAAGCTACACAACCATTTCAGCACAAAATTTAACAATCAGTTCTGCTGGTCAAACTACAAGTCCAGGAACCAATTGGAGTATCACCGGCAACACATTGACTGTCACAGGAACAGCGAACATTCGGGCTTCGGTCATTGTTAATGCACTGGCAAATGGAAATTTAACGGTAGTGGGTAACACCAGTACGTTTTCTGTTACGGTAAGTGAGGCTATTACTGCTACGGGTAACAATACACTAACGGTTGGTAGTGCTACAAATACAGGAACAATCACTTTCAATGCTGTAACTTCTTTTGCAGGACCAATCAATATATATGGTGGAGTTGTGAATATAAATGGGACTTTAACTAGTTCCGCCAATGGTGATATTCTTCTCAAAGGAATATCTAATACAAGTCCTTGTGTTACTATTTCTTCTTCTGGTGGAATTACAAAATCTGCAGGTACAGGAACATTAACCATACAAGCACATGGTCGAATAAATAATGCTGGAAGTATCACGGCGAGTGGCACTGGTATAATAAATATTATCTTCTGGTCTGATTTTGATGGCGATAATGTTGGAGGTGGTGTTAGTCATAATGGAACTATTTCTACTAATGGCGGTCACGTTTGGATGGGGGGTAGCAATTCGAATGGGGGCAGCTATACTTGGAATAGCCTTGCCGTTGGCGATGGTCCTTCTGTAGGTGCAGCTTCTTCGAATCAAAATGCGCTCGATATCTTTGGAAACATTACTACAAGTGGTGGCGATTTACTGCTTTGGGCAGGGAATGGCAACGGCGGGATAAATAATGGTATTGTTACCAATGCGGGTTGGGAATTAAACGTAGGTAATGGAGATGTAACTTTTATCACACCATCTGTATTAGGTGTCGGTCCCTCATTGCTTTTAAGACAAAATGGAGGTACTTTCACCTTAGTACCCAATGGAACGAGTTTTCCAAACACACTCAATTGGTATCCGCTAGAAAATGTTTACAGCGGCATGGTAAACTGGAATTTCCCAGACGAATTCAATTTTTTGTGGATTGAAAATCCAGCAACGCTGACTAATCTTTCAATCGGTCGTTATGATGGCATGACTAGTGGTGGTGTTCCAGTGGTGTTTACGAATACGAGTAATATCAATTTTAATCTCCCGACAACAATTGCGGGATCCATGAGTTTCTATGGTGGTGCACTCGCTTTAAGCTCTAATCTAACCACCACTAATGCAACAACTGGAAATATTTTGCTCAGTGGTACAACAATTTCTGGCGCAGGTAATATTGCTATAGCTGCAGGGCGAACAGCAACATTAAATATAAGTTCAAATTCAACCTATGATGGAATCATTAGCGGTTCTGGAAGTAGCTTAACTAAATTGGGTGCTGGTATGTTGACTTTAACAAAGGATCATACCTATTCGGGAGCTACCACTGTAACGGCTGGTGACCTGCAAGTAGGAACAGGTGGTTCGGTAAGTCAGGCTTCAAGTGGAACTATTTCCAGTACAACAGCCGTTGCGGTAGCAAGTGGTTCCAATTTAATTTTAACCCCTAATGAAAATATAGTTTTTGCAGCCCCTATTTCAGGTGCAGGTGGTGTTGAGATTAAGGGGGCATCGGGTAGATATCTAAATACTTGGTTAACTGGAACCCCAACATTGTTTGCAACTAACACAACTGTTCTTGAAGCATTAACTCGTATTACTGGAGGTTTAATGGATGGAGGTGCGGTAACTGGCGCTGCTGCTTGCGGAGCATATCAAAAATCTTATTCTGCAGCTACGAATACTGCCACTTTGCAACTCCAAGTATACAATGGTGCTCCGGGATCATATTTCACGAAATGTGTTTTTGTACAATTATCACAATCAGGATCAAACGTTATGATTCAAGCAAACACTTCTATTTATAGTTCAGGAGCAGGTTATAAAAGCGGGAATGTTTTAGGTACTAATATTGCTACCGGAGGAACTTCTATGGTATTAGCAACCTCTGCTGCGAGCAGTGGTTATGGTATTGCGGAAGTGTATATGTCAGGAAAAGTCAATTTCACAGGCAACCTGACCTATTCTGGCAATACCGTTTTGAGTAATACGGTAACAAGTGTTTCAAACACAACAAATATAAGTAGTTACACCTCTAAAGGAACGCAAGAAATTACTGATGCGAGTACTGTTTTTCCTTCCTCAAGTACGGTAATCAATAATGGATTAGTTATTTTTAATCGTTCGACTCCATTGACTATTGCAAGTAATATGGAAGGCACAGAAGAGGTCTTGCAAGTTGGAGCTGCTATTACCTTAACCGGAACCAATACACATACTGGAATAACTACCATTGATTTGAATAAATCGTTACTAATTGGAAATGGTTCTACTTCTGGTTCCATGACTGGAAATATTATAAATTATGGTTCGCTAACTTTTAATAGAAGTGATAATTCAACTTATTCAGGAATTATTAGTGGTTCTGGCAGTTTAACTAAGCTTGGTGGAGGTTCACATACGCTTACCGGTTTAAATACCTATATTGGCGCAACAACCATCTCTGCTGGCAAATTAATTCTAGAGCGCAATGTTCCAGCTACGAGTAGTTCTGGCTTTAGTGGCACTGGACACTTGGTAATTCAACCTTCGAGTGCAAGCTTTACTAGTGCAATTACATATCCAATAGCTGGATTTACTGTAGCAAGCTCAATTGGAGGTTTAACTATAGGTAAATCTGGAAATACGGCCAATATCACAGTAAGTATCGCAACTTCTATTGCAGGGCCTATTTCCATCTATGCTGGAACGATTACTTTAAATGCCGGCTTAACCGCTACCAATAGTGGAGATATTTCTTTTTATTCTGATAATGCCATTTCAGGGTTAACCGCATCGCGAATAGTTAATGCTGCAGGTTTCTTTAATTATATTCCTCAGAGTAATAGCTTTAGTGCTGCTGTAACGTATCCGATTACCAACTTAAATGTGTCAAGTACAGGATTATTAATTGGCAAATCAACAAATTCGGCAAATATTACATTTGCAAATACAACCACCATCAATGGACCGATCACTGTTTATGGTGGCACTTTAGCCGTGAATGAAAACGTTGCTTCATCCGCTGGTTCTACTATCAGTCTATTCGGAAATGCACTGAATTTTGCTAACGGTAAAACTGTTACTTCTTCCGGTTTGCTCATTATAGCACCACAAAACTTATCTAATTCAATAGGACTTGCTGGAGCCAATGGATCATTACAATTGCCAACTTCATATTTCACTACCAATTTAACAGATGGTTTTTCCCTGATTCAAATTGGAACGAACAGTCATTCAAGTGCCATTGCTTCTAATGCATTCAATTTACGCGATAATATGGCGTTGTACACAACAGGCAGTGTTACACTCGGAGGTAAACCAGTTTTAGGAGTCAATAATCTTACACTTGGTTCGGCTATTTCTTCCATAAGTAGTGGTGCAACAAATTATTTCAAAACCAATGGAACTGGAAGAGTGTTCAGAAACATTCCGAATGGCTCAAATTTAATATTCCCAGTTGGTCGAGCAATTTATAATCCTGTGACAATAACAAACAATACAGGAGCTTCAGATATTTTTTCTGTTTTAGTGTTGGATTCAGTCTTTTTAAACGGAACAACTGGTCCATTAATTACAACACCTCATGTAAAAACTACTTGGGACATTTCAAAAACAAACCCAAATGGTGGTTCAGGAGTTGATTTTCTTTTTGGTTGGATATTAAGTCAAGAGGTGGGAACATTTACGAGTTATAAACTAAATCACCATTCTTCAACATGGGCATTTGCGGCTGGAACATCTCAAACTCCAAGTGGAACCACAATAAAAGGTATGTCACATACAGGATATTCAGGCACTTTCTCACCTTTTGCGATCAGTGAAGGAGCCTATGCTTTACCAGTTGAACTCATTTCTTTTAATGCAAATTGCATCTCGAATGAAACAAAAATTGAATGGCAAACAGCTTCAGAACACAACACAAGTCATTTTGTAGTGGAAAGAAGTTTTGAAGGCACAATATGGGAAAAACTAGGAGAAGTTACCGCAGCAGGTAATTCCACTAGCATACTCAACTACTCGTTCATAGATACTGACTTGGTCGCAAGAGCATTGACCTATTATCGTCTAAAACAACTTGATATAGATGGCAAAAGTGAAACATTTGGTCCAGTATCTAGTGATTGTGCTATCGAATACACCAGCATTGGTTTACAGCCAAATCCATGTGCCACGGAGGTGACGCTTTCTATTGCATCGCAAATTCCAACAGAAGTGAACTATACTCTGATCAGTCCGGAAGGGAAGGTACTGGAAACGAAACAAATCGCAGTTCATTCCGGAATCACATTATACACATTTGATGTTTCACATTACCCAAGTGGCATGTATATGATGCGATTTGATGTAAACGACAAGCGTTTTATTAAGAAGCTTACGGTGCAGTAACAACTGAATAGCATATTATAGATTATGTCTAGGGACTTTATATCTTAAATACGCGTTAATTCTATTTTTTTTTTCTATAAATTTTAAATAAAAGAGGCTTTTAAGCCTCTTTTTGCATTTGATGTGTGAAAGGTATGAATTATCGAAACTTGCAGAAAATACATTTTCTATACATTTATTTAGAGGATTCAAAAGAAATTCAATTATCTAAAAAAAAGCCCCTGAATAAGGGGCTTTTAGGGTGGTGTGGTCCCACTTGGAATCGAACCAAGCACCTACTGATTATGAGTCAGTTGCTCTAACCGAATGAGCTATAGGACCAAATTATCCGAAGATAACATTCATATTCTTTATCGTCCTATAGCGAATTGCTTGTGCCAACCGAACGTAGTGAGCGTAGGTAAGCTATAGGACCAAATTATCCGAAGATAACAGTTACATTCTTTATCGTCTTAAAGCGAATTTTTTGTAAAAATTGAAGTACAATTGCGCTATAGGAAGATGATTAATCTTTTGCTGTACTATAAATAAATACAGGCTTGCAAAAGTAGATATTTATAATAAAAATACAAGGGTAAAACCATTTTTTTTTTAATTGTAATTTTCGTAATCCCTAATGAATTATTTTTTGCAATTAGCAATCTCTATTCATTCGTAATCAAGTAGTTTAATTATTCATGAGAATTAAGTAATGAAATTCAAATTAATTTTATAATTTCATTCAAAATTACAACTATGTCATCCATTTCAGATTTAAAAAAAGTAAAGATTAAGCTCATTTTAATTATTGTTTCAATAACACTTCTCGCTACATTAATTGTTTATTTACTGATACGTTCTCTATCTAATGAAGGGAATCTTCACAAGTCAGAAATGGAAATCATGAATAAGAAATTCAAGGATTTAAACCAAAGCTTAGGCGCACTTCAAGGTAAGTATAATCTATTAGATAAAGATAGGGACTCTTTAAAAACTCATGTTGATTATTTTTGGCCCTTACGTTCTTTAGTCTATAATGCAAAATTAAGAGATCAAGTAGGTGGAGCACTAGAGCTAAGCCCCGGAGATGTGGCGATGTTAAAAACAGATTCATCCAGAGTGATTGTACTTGATATTAAGGTAGGTGGGAATGATTTAAGTTATTACATAAATTATTCAGTCAAAACTAAGAAAGGAGAGATTATTGAAGTGTCCCCTTATGAAATCACAAAATTTTCTTTATTGAAGTAATTTCAAGCATCTTTCTGAATCTTTACTCTATTCATAAATGTGTAGCTTAAATTATTTTATAGTATTACCTTATTATAGCAATCTTGCCGCGCTGAAATGATTTGCTTTCCTCACTTATAAGCTCCCATGAATAGATGCCTGCTGAAAAGGATTGTACGTTAATTTCTTTTTTAGTGAGGAATGGAGAGAAGGTTTCTTCGTGAACTAAGCTACCCAAATGATCGTATAAGCGCCAAATTTTTTCATCCAATGACGCTTGTTCGTTTATCTCAATTTGAATAACCTCAGTTGCTGGATTCGGATAAATGGATAATCCAAGGTTGTTTTGTTCTGTTATCCCTACACCAAGACCAGGTAATTCCGTCCATTTGAAGATTTTTGGCACACCTAAAGAATCAAAAGTCATCTCTGCAATCGCAAGTTTTCCGCCTTTTCCAAGCCATGAATAGCTGTGGGTGGTGTCTATGGTAACGGAAATTAATTGCCAAACGGGTGGGAAAATGGGCAGCGCCAATATGGAATCGGTAAATATTTCCCTGCTGTGAAGGCGCAAGACGTCATAAGTTCCATAGGGTGTAGTTAATTGACCCCAAGAATCTGTTGTATCTTTTACCACAGAAGAGCGCTTATAGTTTATTTGGCTGATTAATGGATTAATAGAGGCTCCAGGAATTGTAACGTTGATGCCATAAGTATCCGTAAAAGTAGAGCCAAAGGTTCTTGGAAATTGATGTAAAGTTAGAGCAGGGTTGAAGACGGCATTGATGATACCTGTTCCTAACAAATCGCCGGAAAAACCTTGTGTCGTAAAACTTTGCGCCGATTTATTGAAGTACAAATAGCTCGCATTATCATTTGTCATGGCTAGGTTAGAGCTACTGAATTGATTGGCGCTGGGCGTAGAGGCCAACGGGAATTATTTATGATAAAGCAATAAACATTAGTTCCATGAACTTAAAATATGCTGGTGGTGCCGGGATTCATTACCTTTTATTCCCCAAAAAAGACGTGTGGACACGCTTTGATTTTGCTGTCAACAATGAAGGTAAAACCGGCGTTTATCTTTACATGGGTTGTGCGTTTTAGGATGAATTGGGTTGTTAATTTAACCTCTTTACGGGGAATTTATCTACTTTTTTTGAATAACATGCGAGTTACTTATCGTTGACTTATTTTATATTTTCTTTTGGATTATGTTTCCTTAATTGCAAATACGGGTGTTCAAATAATAGATTTAAGAATTAAATTAAATCATGTAAAGTTTAGAACATTAAAATTCAATTGTTTTGAAGGACTTGATAGTTTCTCTCTAAATTATTGGTTTGATGAGTTGATTGAAATCAAAAACATAGCAAAATTTATTAAAAAGTCTGACCTCGAACAATTGGGTAATTAAGAATATCATTATCATCAGCTTGTTATGAAAACATCTTTAATATAATATTTTATTAACATGCCGAAACTAAAGTATATATATTTTTACTAAAAAAAATCAAAATATGAAACTTCAGTTTACCCTCGTATCTTTATTTTTCACCTTAATCATGTTTGCTTCTCAACCTAGAAAAGTATTGATTATTGGAATAGATGGTGTTCGTACGGATGCTTTACAACAAGCAAACACTCCCAATATTGACGCGTTGATTGCTTCAGGTTTTTATACCTATGAGTCCTGGCATGAGGGTATAACAGTATCCGGTCCGTCATGGTCTACCATAATGTGTGGAGTAGAATTTCCGAAGCACGGAGTAACCAGCAATTCGTATTCAGGAAGCAACTACAACCAGTACCCCTATTTTACCCGCCTTGCTAAAGATTGTCTACCTGACTTATATGAAGTTCAAATCGTGCAATGGGCTCCTATGAGCGATAATGTGTACAACGATGGATGGGACCAAAAAATTAAAGTGTGTGATGGATGCGGCGCCAACAGCGTTTCTGCTGCGCAAACCCAACTGGCCAATCCTAATTTGGATGTACTTTTTGTATATTTTGATGAATGCGACTTAACAGGGCATTCTATTGGATTTAACCCTGCGAATCCGGCCTACATTGCTGCTATTCAAACCGTTGACGGTCATGTAGGTAGCATATTAAACGCCTTGTACAGTCGTCCGAATTATGCCAATGAAGATTGGATTATCTTATTAACCACCGATCATGGCGGCATTGGAACTGGGCATGGAGGAAATACCAATTCAGAACGCAAGATTTGGTGGGTAGGAAGTGGAAACAACCCTGTTTCAAAACAACTCACCAATGTTGCTGATCCTGGAAGTTATGTAATGGGAAATCATAACGCACAAGTCGCGCTTAACAATCCGTCGCAAGCCGATATCGCGGTAACAGCACTTGATCATTTATTTAGGGGTACTTCCTGCAATCCTACTGACCCAGCGTTTAACTTAGATGGAACCTCATGGTTGGATTCCTTGCATTCAGATCCTATTGTTGCTACTACTGAAATTCAAGAAGATTTCATAAAAATGTACCCCAATCCTGCAACGGATATTCTGAGCATTTGGTTTGAGAATAATGATCAACAATCGATATCCTACGTGATTTATAACCTTCAGGGAAAGGCTGTGAAAGAAGAAGAGAATGCTGAAGCAATTAATGCAAATAAGCTCAATATCGATTTATCCAAGCTTAGACGAGGAAATTACCTCTTGAAATTTCAAATTGGAGGTAAGCTTCTCACCAAGCCCTTCATTGTAGAATAATTGTGTGCTTCTCAAGTGATCATAGGTAAAAATATTAGGATAGCATTGAAGATTTTTTCGTTGCTTTCCGTTTATCAATCTATAACTATGATTTATTCAACAAAGATGATCAAGCGTTTCAAATTTAATATAAAGGGAATAATAAGTTTGGAAAATCATCTTAGTTTAGGTGTGTGAAAAAGGTTCCGAATCAAAGTTTATTGTTTTTCTTTTGGTCATTTACGGCGGTTTTCATGGCCTATTCCACCATGTACGCCTTTAGAAAGCCTTTCAATGCAGGGACCTATGAAGGCGAAACTGTTTGGGGATTTGGATTAAAATCGATATTACTTACGAGTCAAATTGTCGGGTACATGCTTTCCAAGTTTATTGGAATCAAAGTGATTTCTGAATTATCTAACACCTCTCGAAAACGCTTAATACTTTACCTTATTCTTTTTGCTCATGCCGCACTTTTACTTTTTGCATTAGTGCCTGTTCCATATAAATTCATATGTTTATTTCTCAATGGTTTGCCGCTGGGCCTCGTTTGGGGGGTGCTTTTTTCGTTTGTAGAAGGAAGGAAACTAACTGAAGCCTTAGCTGCAGGTATCGCCATTGGCGCCATTCTCTCCTCAGGTTTGGTGAAATCCTTGGCAAGATACCTAATGGATAATGCCTACTTCAATGTACCAGAATTTTGGATGCCCTTCGCGGTTGGTCTTATCTTCCTACCTATATTGCTGTTGTCTATTTGGATGTTACAACAAATACCCGAACCTGATGCAGAAGACATCCATCTCAAGACCAAACGGTCTGCCTTAACTGGAAAAAAACGAATCCGTTTGTTATTTCTTTTTTTGCCGGGTATACTTTCGTTTGTTTTTTTGTACTTGTGCTTAACGGTATTTCGTGATTTTCGAGATAACTACGCTGTTGAAATTATGGAAGCGTCTGGCGAATTCAATTCAGGAGTTTTTATAAAAACCGAACTTCTCGTTGCATTTACCGTTTTGCTAACGACCTCATTGGTCATTTTTGTAAAAAATAATTCCCGCGCTTTTTTTCTATGCCAATGGCTCATTTTATTGGGGTTTATCCTTATGTTTCTAGCAGGTATAAGCTTAAGTAATGGGCAAATTTCGTTTATAAGTTTTACCATTTTAAGCGGAATTGGCATGGCTATGGGTTACGTGCCTTTTCAAATCGTACTCCTTGAACGTTTTGTTGCGGCTTATCGAATCGAAGGAAACGTTGGATTCCTTATGTATTTATCTGATAGTTTTGGATATTTAGCAAGCGTTATTCTCATTTTTTCAGGGGAATTTGGTTGGTGGAATTTTAACAAAAGTGACCTAATTGTCCAATTGGCGATTTACGGCAGTGCTGCGGGATTGGTGTTTTCGATTTTTGGTCTTATTTATTTCCATCTGCGTGGAACTGTCTCTGAAAAAGCATTAAATATTTAACACTCAATTCATGTTTTAGTCACCTTAGGATTTTAAATTTACTTGTGAATTTCAGACTTATTATAATTTTATCTTTCCTTTTTTTGTTGTTGAACAGCATGCTTGTGACTGGTCAAAAAACAAAGAAAGTTTTAATCATCGGAATTGATGGTTGTCGTTCAGATGCTTTATTGAAGGCCAATACACCAACAATTGACTCGTTAATTTCCATTGGATTATTTACTCAAAGTTCATGGCATTTGGGAAAAACTAAATCCGGACCTGGATGGTCGAGTATGTTAACAGGCGTTTGGGATGCGAAACATCGCGTGCACAACAACCGATTTTCGGGACATCAGTTCGAGAAATACCCTTTTTTTCCAGCATACCTTAAGGCCTTGGATAGCACGATCAATAGCACTATAATCATAAGTTGGAAATCGCTAGCAAACCTTGCGCCGAAATTTGGTTGGGATCAAAGTATTTTCGCATACAACGACGAAGAATGTTTGCAAAAGACCTTACAGTGCCTTTCAACCCGAGATCCAGAAATCATTATGGTACATTTTAATGATGTAGACCACATTGGGCACCTTAGTGGTTTTGAACTTGACAACCCAAGATATATCAAAGCAATTGAAGGGTTAGATGAAAAAATAAAACGCCTGTTCTATTACCTTAATAACCGCCCTAATTTTACCAATGAAGATTGGTTAATACTCTCGTCCACCGACCACGGAGGAACAAAGCATGGGCATTCCAATAGTAGTGTAATGGAACGTAAAATTTGGTGGTTGGGTGTGAATTCAGCACTGCCTAAAGGTCAGCTAATTTCACAAGATCCGGGTTCATTTTATTACCCGGAAGTTCCTTTCTGTAGCCATGCTCAAACGCCAACACCCTATATTGTAGATATTGCAGCAACTGCCTTAGATTTTCTCATGCCCAATTCAAAGGAATTACCCTTAACTTTGGAAGGCAAATCATGGCTTAATAAACCTATTTCTAATGCGAAAAATTGACACCATCATTTTTGATTGGGCGGGTACCTTAGTAGATTTTGGGTGCATGGCTCCAGTTAAGGTCTTTATTGAAGTTTTTAGGGAAGTAGGCATAGAAATTACGGAAGCCGAAGCACGCGAACCCATGGGCCTCAGTAAGCGTCAGCATATTATAGCCATTATAAAACAACCGCGTGTGCAACAATTATGGATAGAACATTTCGGTGAACCTGCAACGAAGCGGGATATTGATATACTATACAAAGCATTTGAGCCGAAACTTTTAGCCTCGGTTTCAGACTACGTTGAACTCATTCCTGGCGTAGTTGAGACCTTGAACAAATTGCGAAAGCAAGGCATTAAAATCGGTTCTACCAGCGGTTACAGCCGCCAAGTGCTGGATAAAATCATCTCATTGGCCCAAGCACAAGGCTTGGAGTTAGATTACTCTGTTGCAGGAGATGAATGCAAGGAAGGAAGGCCATCTCCCTTTATGATTTTTAGAAACATGGAACATTTCAGTACCTATCACACAGATTCCGTGATCAAAGTAGGTGATACGGTTTCCGACATCGAAGAAGGATTGAATGCGGGGGTATGGACTGTGGCTGTTATTACAGGTAATGAAATTGGAATGTCGAACGGCGATTGGACTGCGCTATCCACTGAGAAAAAGGAAGAAATAATGCATCACGCCAAGGATAATTTTAATCGTTACGGTGCACATTTCATCTTAAAAGACCTGAATAGACTCATAGAAGTTATCGAAGAAATTAATCTGATTTTAATTTGTGAAACCAATAATCAATACTAACCTATGAAAACAGTTACAATTTTATTTTTTACAGCCTTTAGTTACGGAATTATGGCGCAATGCCAACCGAGTCCTGCAATTACTAACATTTACCAACCCATTGGTGCACTAAACTCACCTAGCGGTGGGCTGCTTACCCCTTCGAACTTTTATGCGAGTCCTGGACAACCCTTTAGCCAAGTGGTTACGGCAATGGCTCCTGAACAATTGACGGTTGCTAACCCTTTAGGATTTCCACCGACCATTACGGTCAATGTCAATTGGATTAGAGTAACGAACATTCAAAATCTTCCTTCATGGGTATCCTATCAATGTGGTGGGCAACTTGACCCCTCGGATCCGTGCAAAATGGCTTATCCAACATGGAGTTGCGTAAACGCCTATGCCAATACCGCAAATGGAACAGTACCCTTGAATGAAGTTCCAGGGAGTGTGTATTCGCTAGAAGTCATTGTTGACGCAAATGCGACTATTCTTGGCACCCAATCGAATTACAACGGAGGAAACATCAGCTTGTATATTTTAAATAGTTTGGTCAATAGCCTTTCCTTTGATTCTTGTAACGGAGGAACAATAAGCACTACTACTTCAGGGGGATTTAACGATCCAGGAGCCTACGTTTACACATGGAGTAACGGACAACAAACACCTCAAATCAGTAACTTACAAAACGGGTGGTACACCTGTACAGTGTTGGACCAAGCCACAGGATGGGTTACTACCGATAGCGTTTTAGTAAGTGGGATTCAGCCCGTAATACTAGTGAACGATATTGCCGTAACGCAACCTACAAACACTAACAATGGCGCAATCAACGTTGCAGTAAGTGGGGGAAATGCTCCATTTAGCTATGCTTGGAGCGGTCCTAATGGTTTCACCGCTTCCACTTCCTCTATCACTAATTTGTTTGGAGGTACTTACATCTTGACTGTTACAGATGCCTCGGGTTGCGTTGCTACCAAAACGTATTTTTTAAGTGCTTTGGGCATTTCAAATAATTCTATAGGACACATTAAGTTATTTCCAAACCCTGCAAATGATTACATTATCGTAAAAGGATTAAAAAGCTCAGAAGCAACCGTTGAAATCGCCATTTATTCTTTAGATGGTGCTCGTGTAGCGATGAAAACCTATCACGTAAATGACTCGAAAGTTCAGATTGAAACAGCTGAGTTGGCCGATGGAAAGTACATGCTTGAAATAATACAATCCAACTTAAGTATTTTCAGGCCTTTTGTTATTAAGCACATGGAATGATAAATAATTTTCCAAAAGGAATAGAACTCTTCGTTTTTGATATGGCGGGGACAACGGTTGACGAAACCTTTGCGGTTCATGATGCCTTAATTGCAGCATTCGCCAGCGTTGGAAAAAACATCACTCGGAACCAAGCGAACCTTTCGGTCGGCGTACCAAAACCTTTGGGAATTGAGTCCATTTTAATAGCTTTCTTTGAACCTGCCAGCTCCGATGAAGTATATAAACTTCACAATAAATTTCTCGAAAATATCAATAAATATTACTTGGAAAAACAAATTCAGCCCACTGAAGGAACGCTTGAACTATTCCAAGCACTGCGATCTAAAGGCATAAAAATAATGTTAGATACCGGCTTTTCAAGTACCACAGCGGATATCATTATTCAACGTTTAGGATGGGAAGCCCTTATTGATGGGAGAGTTTGCAGCGACGAAGTACCAAACGGAAGACCTCATCCCGATATGATTTATCAGGCCATGGAACAGTGTGGAATTCAACATCCAAACCATGTTGTAAAAGTAGGCGATACGCCAGTCGATATCCAACAAGGGAAAAATGCAAATTGCGCTTACATCATTGCTGTGGATGCAGGAACTTTTCCCAAAGAGTCTTTAGAAGCTGAAAACCCTGATTTGATCGTAAAAAAATTGAATGAAATCATCCCTCTTATTGAAGCCCATGTATGATATAGCAATAATTGGTAGCGGTGTCTTGGGAAGTTTTCACGCATTTCATGCGGCGAAGGTTGGATTGCGCGTTGCCGTCTTTGAAAAAGACTTAATGCCCATGGAATCGAGCGTTCGTAACTTCGGGCAAGTGGTACCATCTGGGTTTGCTCCAGGACGATGGCATTATTACGGAAGATATTCCACCAAACTTTATCTCGACTTACAGCAAAAAATAGGCATTGGAGTGCGTAATAACGGTTCGGTTTACCTCGCAAACACCGCTTGTGAAGCCCAGCTATTGGATGCCTTGCACGAGAGCTTCAACCAAGTAAATTATTCGTCGGAACCGATGAATCAGCAGCAAGTTTTATCCCGATGGTCGTCCATGAAAAAGGACTATGTTCGAAGTGGCCTATTTTTCCCTCAGGAAGTTTCTGTGGATCCGCGCATCATGATTCACAGAATTCACGGGTACATGATCGAACAAATGGGTGTGGACATGCATTTTCTTTCCCCCGTTATCGAATTGAACGACCGTGGTGATAAGGTTGAAATTTCCACGAGTAATGGAAAAAAAATTCAAGCGAAACAGGTGATTGTTTGCAATGGCCGAGATTTTAAAATACTATTTCCTGAGCTCTTTAACACTTCTGATATCGAGGTGTGTAAACTTGCCATGATGGTGACAAAACCTATGCCCGAAATTGACCTCAAAGGAAATATTCTTACCGGTCTCACGATTCGTCGTTATGAAAGTTTCAAAGCGTTACCCGAGTATTCCAACCTCCTTCCGGATCCAAAACATGAACCTTTGTTAAAGGAAGGAATCCACCTATTATTCAAACAGCGGATGGACGGCAGCATCGTGATTGGGGATTCACACCACTACCGAGATGTCAGAGAAAGTGATGCCTTGGGCTTTGATTACGAAACTCAAGTGGGAGATATGATTCTCAAAGCTGCACAAGAAATTATCCAACTACCCCATTGGGAACTTGCCGCACAATGGAATGGATTCTATGCACAAATGAAAGGAAAGGCTGAAATCTTTGACCAAGCTCACTCTGAAAATATCCGAGTTATATGTGCCATTGGTGGTAAAGGAATGACTGCATCAGCTGGATATGCCAAAGAATCGATTGAACGTAGTTTTAACCTAAACCTCCCTAACTATGAGTAGTTTTTTGCGTTTTTTAGCAACTCTTTTATTCGTTTCCTTATTGAACCCAAGTTTCGGACAAACAGGAAATGTTGAAGGCGTCATTTGGGATGATAGAGGACCTACACCCGGAATCATCGTTACCTTGTTAAATGAAGAGCAATTTAAAGCACAGAGCGATTTAGATGGAAGGTTTTTATTCTCAAATATCCCTGTGGGAACTTATTCCTTAAGGATAGAAACTTACGGGTACAACGAATACCTGCAAACCGTTTCAGTATCCGAAAAAAACACACTTAGATTACCTAAAATTCAGTTGATCGAGGGGAAACAATATCAGGAAATCACCATAAGTTTTTTGTCCAAAGTTTCCGAACAAAAGGCCATTAATCTCGTTAAGAATTCACCATCAGTGGTCAGCATCGTTTCCGCAGACATCATTGCCAAGCTCCCCAATAAAAATGCCTCGGATGTGGTTGCACGTGTGCCAGGAGCCTCTCTTACCCGAAATAAAGGAGAGGGAAGCAATATTTCCCTTCGTGGAACACCCATCGATTGGACCGCAACCTTTTTGAACGGAGACCGACTTCCTGTGGCGGATGAGGAAAATCCGACACGTTCTTTTGAATTCGAAATTCTACCTGCAGACATGATCGAGTATGTTTTTGTTTCAAAATCCACAACACCGGATATGGAATCGGATCAAATTGGGGGCTGCATTAATTTCATTTCTCGTTCTACCATAACTTCGAAAACTTTTAAACTGAATTTAGCTGGAGGCTATAACGCTTTGGCGCAAAAACCCCTTGGAACTCTTAATTTTTTATGGGGTAATCGAAGTAAAAATAAAAAATGGAGTTTCTTGGTCAACGGAACCAATTATGGGCGATATTATGCGGCAGATGTGTTCAAACTCATTTATGGAAGTAATTTTAACCATAGCTTAAACCGCTATGAATTAAGAAAATACGAAGGAACGCGTATAAATACCGCGGCGAATGCTGCATTAGAATTCCAACCGAACCCCAATTTTAAAATTGGAACTCACTTGATTTACAGTTATATGCAAGACGATAAATACCAGAAAAAACAAAGCTACAACTGGTACGAAGGATCAGGACAACGCATTCGCTTGCAAAACATTCACGGGAAATTAAACAGACAATTTTTTGGAGGAGATATTTATTCGGAATGGAAAATAACCCCTGCCTTGATTTTATTCACAAAGGTGACGCACTACGACAATCAATTTTGGTATGGAAACATTCCATTTGAGAAAAATGACGCTCGAAACGGTTATTTCATCAACGAATTTATTAGCCCCTTGCTTCAGTTTACGGACCAATCCTATGTAAGTTTATATGGAGGCACCATTGACCCGAACGATCCTGGGGGCTTTCCTGCAAAACTTATCGGACCGGATGACCCTTATGGCAACGGTGACAATCCCAACAATCTACAACCGCAGTACGCCACTATTTTTGGAGGCCAACCTCTGCGTGCCGACGATTTCGAATATTACCGAAGTTATACGGAAATCAATAAAACCAAAGAACGGGATTTGGTGGTTGCACAAACGAATCTGTCGTATGTCATTAATCCCCATCTCAAATTTAAGATAGGCACAAAATTAAGGCAGAAGGAAGGATCTCGAAGCATAAGCAAACACGAATGGTTTAAGGATTATTCTATACCGGGGAACAACAACCCATTCTTATTAAAAGATTTTGCACAAGAGTTGTTTTCCTCCAACCCAAACGGATATTTGGCCCCATTAGGAGCCAATTACGAAGGACAATTCTATCCGTTTCAAGACCGCCAAGAAATATCCTCTTTTTTAATCGACTCGGCCTATTTGTTACGGGAAATGCCCATGAATAAATTAAACCAAGAATATTACCAATGGGTAGGTTCTAATTATTCCTATTCCGAATTTCAATCTGGTTCCTACCTAATGGCCGATTGGAACATTAACAAATTATCCTTGGTGGGTGGCTTTCGTTACGAATATACCCGTTTCAATGAGGTATCAGACACCTTAACCGCTGCACTTGCCTTTGACTCCTTAACGGGAAGTCAATATAATATCCCAGAAGCAAGAAGTGTTTCTCGATCCTATGCTTTCCTGCTGCCCTCGCTTAACATCACTTATCGGATGAACGATAAAATCAACCTTCGCTTAGCCTTTTCACAAGGGATGAAACGTCCTAACTTCGAACAAACAAAACCCGGATTTGCAATGATTCGATACACGGATTTGGTATATATTTTCGGAAACCCTAATTTAAAGCCTACCTATGCCTTCAATTACGATGCGGCTTTTGAGTACTTTTGGCCCGGTAAAGGAATGTTCTCAGTGGCTTTATTTTACAAAGACGTTTACGACCATATTTTTACCGTGACGACTGCAGATATCGATCCTTTTTCAGGAATAATGGTAAAAAAATATCGAAATGCTTCGCGAGCCACGGTTTATGGTTTAGAGTTAAATATTATTCGTAAATTCGATTTTCTTCCAGGGTTTTTGTCCGGTTTTGGTACGAATTCAAACATTACCCTTTCCGATTCAAGGATGGAAATTCCAGGGCGCCCAACAGTCCAAAAAATGACCGAACAAACTCCATTAGTGTTTAATTTAGGCTTGGTTTACGAATACAAGAAATGGATAGGACGAGCCACCTTCAATTACATTGGGAAACAACTGAAAGAAGTGAATTTAGCCTCTATTGTTGGTATTGGTCTGATGCATTTAGACGATGATTTTGATACTTATTCTAACGCTATGACTAATCTTGATGTACAACTTTCCTATCAAATAACCCCCAAATTGAGTATTTACTTGGAAGGAATGAATATGCTAAATTCTCCCGAACGCAAGTATATCGGTAAGGAATGGCGGCATTTGCGTATGGAATATTATGGGTTCCGATGTCAGTTCGGTTTTCGCTTGGATCTATGAAGTATTGCCTATTTATCGGAATATTATTGGCTATTTCAAGCGCTCATGCCCAATTCGGAATTATTCGTGGAAACATCGCAAATTCATCGATCATTACGGACAGCATAAAACTTGTTTTAAATCCAACCAACTTAGTAAGTTTTACCGATAAAAGCGGTCGGTTTGAATTCCGTGATATACCCTTTGGAAAGTACGATCTTGAAATTAACCATTCGAAATTTGGGCTAAGATTCATTGAAATTAACCTGAAAAAATCCGAACTTATCCTTGATACAATTACCCTCGAGCTAACCAAAACTACCGAAGTTGTAATGATTCGGCGAGAAAGAAAGCGTTTAACGTCGGTAGAAAAAATGAAAAAATCAAAGGTGCAACTCAATGTGATCGATAAAGAAACCTTAGAGCAGCTGAACAATAAATCGGCAGCAGATTTCGCTTCTCGTATGCCAAGCGTTATGCTTTTTCGCGCACGAGGGGAAGGAAATTCGGTGTCGCTTCGTGGCACCCCTAACGATTGGACTTCTTTGTTAATTGATGGCGATCGGTTACCCGTGGCTTGCGAGGACAATACCACCAGATCCTTTGAATTTGAAGCTTTTCCCTCGATTTTTGTCGACGAATTGCATGAATACCGTTCCATTGTATCTGAATTTGAATCCGATAATATCGGAGGAAGTTTAAATTTTTTAAGTCCAAAACCTCAGTTTAAACGCATCGTTAACCTTGATTGTGCCTTGGGAATGAACCTAAAAGGAAATAAACCTTTGGGAGAATTTCGTGGTTTTTATAACGGTTTTACCCAAAATAAGAAACTTGCCTATTTTATGAATGGTACCTATTACGGTAGAACCTATGCCAGTGATGCCACGAAAACATTGTTTGGAAGTAACCTAAATTTTGGCATTAACCGCCACGAATTGCGGAAATATGAAGGTTTTCGAGCTACCTTCGGTGGACAGTTTGGATTAGATTACGTTCCTAATGCAAGATTAAAATTTTCGCTAAGTGGATTTTTGGGTCGCATGGACGACGATAAACAAATGAATAAAATTTCTTTTAATTGGTATGAGGACAATGGTCAACGCGTACGATTGCAAAATTCCGCCGGACTTTTAGTACGTCAAATCCTAGGTGGGGTTTTCCAAGCAGATCTTACCCCTTCTAAAAAAATCAAGGGTCGCTTTCGAATTGCTAGCTACCAAAATCTTTTTGATAACCGTAAACGACCTTTCGTAAAATCTGATCCTAGAAACGGATATGTTTTCTACGAATTTCAAAGTCCTCAGATTCAATTCAACGATTTCTCGAATGTCACCTTATTCGGAGAGGCTCTTTCCAACCCAAACGACCCAGATTTCATAACTTTAAAATTGGTAGGTCCTGATAACCCTTACGGAACAGGTGATCCAGCAGGGATTGTTTATCCTGATTTTCAGCCAACCTTAACGGCCCAATCCTTTGAATTTGCCCAAGCGTATTCCGAATTAAATTTCACCAAAGAAAGTGACCCTATCGTTGCAAGCAGTGATTGGGATCTAATATTGACATCAGATTTATCCTTAAAAATTGGAGCAAAATTTAGAGCAAAAAATGGCGAAAGGAGCTTATCCAAACATTTATGGATTCAAGATTTTTCAAGTGGTACGGCTCAAACCATAATGCTCAGTGATTTTCAAACCGAACCATTCTTAGGCAGTCAATCCTTCATGACACCTCAATTGAACTCTTTGTACCAAATCTTTGATTATGGGATGCTCTCTAATGATGCGGTTAATTCTTTTTTCAACCAAACCGAGGGCAAATTGCGGGAATATTACATGAATGAGCAAAATTTTGATTACTATGAATGGGTAGGAAGCAATTACCGATATGCGGAGCGACAAATCGCGGGTTATGCGCAGTTGGACTACTCAAAAAATAAGTTTGGAATGGTTGCTGGGTTGCGCTGGGAAAAAACCATACTCGATCAAACTTCCGACACACTAACCAGTGAAATTGATTTTGACAGTACAACTAATACGTACTATAACCTTCCAAGAACTTGTTCCATTCATCGTGTTTACGACGCTTTTTTACCTACAATAAATCTTACTTATCGATTTAATGATCGTATCCAACTGAAAACCTCTATTTCTCGATCATTGCACCGTCCTAACTTCGAGCAGAGCAAACCTGGCCATGCTGTCATACGGTACAACGAATTAGAATTTACTTTTGGAAATCCCAATATAAAACCTTCGTTTTCCACGAACTTTGATGTTTCCATTTCTAAATACATTGGGAAAAACGGGCTTTTTTCGGGAGGTGTTTATTATAAATATATTGAAAACTTCATTTACTCGATGTCGGCCTATAAATCGGATGTGATGTCAGGGTTAACCATGCGGCAATATGGAAATGCTCCTAGTGCATGGGTTGGGGGAATAGAATTACTATACAACCAATCCTTTGATTTTTTACCCAAAGGTTGGAAAAATTTAGGCATTCGCTCAAACATAACCTTTTCCACCTCACGAATGAACGTTCCTGGAAGGATAAACCAAGTGCTCACCAAACAAACACCCTTGCTTTATAATATCAATCTTTACTATGAAGGTGAGCGCTTGACCGTCAATGTGGCATTATTGTACACTGGAAAATACCTTAACGATTTGAATCTCACCTATTATAACGGTCAATTATTACACCCAAGCAGCGCCTTTGATACGTATATGAACGAAACGTATCAATTAGAGGCTACTGCGGGGTATCAATGGGACCAAAAATGGGAACTTGAAGCACAAATCAGCAACTTGCTGAACACCCCGGAAAGTAAATACCTAGGTGAATCTTGGAGAACCATGTATACAGAGTATTACGGAATGCGTTGCCAACTAGCGGTCAAATATTCCCTTTAGTTTACTTGCTAAAAAATGACTAATTAACGCCAAAACCGATCCGTTCATCTTACTTTCTGGAGTAGTTCGTGACAAATGATTGGCTATTTTAATTCGGGCACTAATTAATTCTATTTGATGATTTTATTTGCCGTTTAATTTATTTATAGCTTTACTAAGCACTTCGTATATTGGTGCCCATTCAATTTTATACTAAGGAAATAAATCCCGGTTGATAAGCCTTCAGTGTTCAAAATAGCTGTTTCGCCGGTTTGACTTATTTGATAAGGATAGCGGTTTCCTATGGCATCAACTATTTCACATTCGCCCATTTCATCACTCTTTATTAAGATTTTATCGTTGAATGGATTGGGACCGATGGTAAAAGGCTGCTCAATTTCCGAAAGGCCAATCCCAATTCCTGGTAATTCCGTCCATTTGAAGATTTTTGGCACACCTAAAGAATCAAAAGTCATCTCTGCAATCGCAAGTTTTCCGCCTTTTCCAAGCCATGAATAGCTGTGGGTGGTGTCTATGGTAACGGAAACTAATTGCCAAACGGGTGGGAAAATGGGCAGCGCCAATATGGAATCGGTAAATATTTCCCTGCTGTGAAGGCGCAAGACGTCATAAGTTCCATAGGGTGTAGTTAATTGCCCCCAAGCGTCCGTAGTGTCTTTTACCACAGAAGAGCGCTTATAGTTTATTTGGCTGATTAAAGGGTTAAACGATGCACCCGGAACAGTCACATTGAGGCCATAGGTATCTGTAAAAGTGGATCCGTAGGTTCGGGGAAACTGATGTAAAGTCAAGGCACTGGCAAAATTTACGTTGATAACACCTGTTCCCAGTAAGTCTCCGGCGAAACCTTGTGTTGTGAAACTTTGCGCTGAGTTATTAAAGTATAAGTAGCTAGCATTGTCACTGGTCATTGCCATGTTGGAGCTACTAAATTGGTTGCCGTTAGGGGTAGAGGCCACAGAAACAATGGAGGTATTCTCATTGATGACAAAAGCGCTTGTAGCAACAAAATTCCATGTTTGGTTGGGTCCACTACCACCTGGACCAGGATGTACGGTCATGGTATCGGATTTTCTAGGGATGTTATCCCCGATACTTGGCATATCGTCTTGATCAATGGTGATTTGAGCAGAAAGGGTACCTGTAAAAAGGATCAATGATAAAAGTAAGAGTTGTTTCATAGTGTCTTTATTTTTTTTCTAAGGTATAAATTTTTAGTAATAAAAATCATATTTTTGACTTTCACATCCAACATTGAATATTTTTTGTTTCGATGAAATGGGAGTTAATTTAATTACATAAAGGTGCCTACCGTGAAAAATGTTATTTTTTGTTTCTCGTTTTGTCTTTTTGTCTCGGAAATTCAAGCTCAGGTTTTTGCGGCAGGTGAAGCACACAGCCTATCGATTTGCAATGATGCACGAATTAAGGCTTGGGGACGTAACAATCGCGGGCAGCTGGGAAATGGGACCACAACGGATAGTAATCTCCCCGTTCAACAAAGTATTTTAACCAATGTTATAGCTGTTTCTGCTGGATCTGAATATTCACTTGCTTTAAAGGGTAATGGTACTGTGTGGGCTTGGGGTGATAATAGCAGAGGACAATTAGGTATTGGTAATAATGCGGATAGCCCTATCCCTGTTCTTGTTAATGGGCTTAATAATGTGGTTGCGATTTCGTGTGGTGGCTTTCATAGTATGGCTTTGAAGAGTGATGGAACCGTTTGGACTTGGGGATGGAATCTTTTTGGTCAATTAGGTCATTCGGATTATATTGATGTTAATAGTCCTGTTCAAGTACCTTCACTATTAGGAATTGCTGCTATTTCCGCAGGATGGAATCATTCATTGGTATTAAAAAGCATGGGGGCTGTCATGGCTTTTGGTGATAATGGAAATGGACAACTTGGAATTGGTAATTCAAATTCAAATACTTGCCTACCAACAACCATAGTAGGATTCGGAAATGTTGCTGCGGTGGAAGCAGGAGGATATCACTCGTTGGCACTTAAAAATAACGGTTCTGTCTATGCTTGGGGGGCAAATTCATTTGGACAATTGGGAGACGGGACTAATTCAGATGCTAATAGTCCGGTTAATTTGGATGTATTAGTTGGTATTATTGCTGTGTCCGGTGCTGGATTGCACTCTTTTGCCATCAAAAGTGATAGCTCATTACTGGCTTGGGGAACTAATTTGAATGGGGAACTGGGTTTAGGCACCAACATAAGCAGCAATGTCCCTTTATTAGTACCCACAATTAGTCCTATTGTTTCTATTTCAGCTGGTTTTAGTCATTCGCAAGCCATGGATGCTAATGGCAATTTTTTTAATTGGGGCACCAATTCATTAGGCCAATTAGGTATTGGACAAAATATCGATAGTAATATCCCAGTTACTCCCATTAATCTTTGTGAGCTTTCAAATTTTATTGCAGAATCTGAGCTGGAATCTAGCCTTCACATCTTTCCCAACCCATCATCAGGTATTTTCTTCATAGATGAAAGTTTCCGAAATGAGGCGACTATGGTTTCTATTTTTGATCTTTATGGAACGCTTGTTTACAAAGGTTCTGCTGATAAGCAAATTGATATTTCCCATTTAGTAGGTGGTGTATATAGTTGTCAGCTAATGTCTACCCGATTGCATTCGGTGAAACTTGTTAAATACTAATTGGGTTTATTGTATTTTTCGAAAGCGAAATATACCCATTCCAAGAATCCCTAATAAAATGGTTGCAAAAACTAAGTGAGCCGTTTGAACTAATCCTGGCATATCAAAGTAGGCCAACATAACGCCCGCAAACAACTCAAATCCAAGAACAATTATGGCATAGCGAATGATGGGTATTTTGCTTTGTTTTTCGTTTCTCCATGAAATAATAACAAGTAGTACGAGTACCATCCAACTAAAACTGCGGTGAATAAAAAATGCCATTCCAAAATGATCACTCCAAGTTTCACGACCTAGTCCAGACTTGCTTAATGCATCGATATACTCCCGAACCTGGGTTCCCAAAAACATTTGATAAAAGCTAATACCGAAAATAAACCACCAAATGTAGAAATCAATTTTAGGAAGTGGAATCTTTTGCACTTCTCTGGGCTTCAAACGATAGATGATATATAACTGAATCAGCAAAATGACTAATGCCAGCAATAAATGGATGGTAATTGTCCAGGGTAATAAATTGGTTGCGACTACAATAGAACCGAACCAAGCCTCAATTCCGATGAGAATTACATTAAGTACTGATAGCCAAATTAATTTTGACTTCCTGTAATATAATAGGAACCAACCAAATCCAAAAAGGAGCATGTTCCCGCCTATAAATCCCAATAAACGATTAATGTATTCAACCCATGTCTTCCTTGCATTAAATGATTCCTCTTTATAGATATCGGGATCACCGTTTAATTTATTGGCGGTTTGCTCCATGCCAAATGCCTTAAGTAGCCGATTGAATTTTTCTACTTTTTTTGTTCGTTTAGCAAGAAAAATTTCCTTATAATTAGCTGGTAATTCTTTTGCTGAGGTAGGTGGAATCCATTTTCCAAAACATTTTGGCCAATCAGGACAACCCATTCCACTGCCGGAAATACGAACAAAACTTCCAGCTGTAATGATGAGATAGATAAAGATTAAGGCACACCAATTAAATCGAACAAAGGCTTTTGAAAATTGCATATGCAAAATTAACTTTTTGGCATAAAAAAAGGGGCCGAAGCCCCTTTATATTTTAGATTTATTTTTCTTAATGAACCACCAATCTATTGGTTGAGATTTCTCCACCAATAGTAACTTTTACTAGGTAAACACCAGCATTAAGTTGATTTGTGTTCATTTCAACGGTTGATAAACCAAGCCAGTTAGCATAAGTAGCAGCTTTTAGCAAGTTTCCATTAAGATCGTAAAGATCAATAGATACATCCTTCGCTTCTTTTAAATTAATGGCAATCGTTGCTTTTTCAGATGCAGGATTAGGATAAATTTGTATGGCAGCATCTAACTGATTAGGCAATGCTTCAAATATTCCTGCAGAAGTTCCATTTTCATATCCATTGGCAACGGCTTCAGTTATGGTAGCTGTTCCTGCATTGTCAATTTTGCCATTAGGGCTTAGGATCATTCCAATGATATTAATTTCATTTTCATCCCAAGTTGCCGGTAGGGTAAAACTAAAGTTAACAATGTGATTTTCTCCTGCGTTAACTACCGCTGGAAATGCTCCAGCAAATCCAGTAAAACTTGGCGCAATAACTCGTGCAACATGGTCATAAACCATTTGAGCTGCTGGAACAGGATTTGGTAACGATTGATATCCACCCATAACGCCATTTCCACCTCCTGCATAAGCATTCGATTGATTGTAAGCAGCACCAACACCCGTTACGGCATCCTCGGTTAATACACAAGCCATTTTATAACTGCTTGTAGCAGGTAAAGCGAAAGTTGCTTTAACAGAAACATTTAAGACCCTGGTTGTTGCATCCCATGTAGCGCCGTTAATTAATGTTGCAACTGGGGGTGTTTGTAATCGAGCAAAAAAGTCGGGTGACATGCCTGAAGGATCCACTTCACCTCCTCTATCCACTAAAGCACTAGGATAGCCAGCGATTAAAGGTCCAATTCCTGCATCATAATCTGCTACAGTCATCACATCACCGTTGTGAACAGCAATTCCTGCCCAAAATCCATCGTATTTTTGCTTAAAGTCATCCATAAAAACAGCTCCTCTTGGACACCATTGGCACCATGTTCCTGTTCCTTCTTCGCTCACAACCATCTTACCTGCTGCAGGAACAACCGGGTTAATTGTCGTAGTAAGTACATTGTCACTAAGGTCATTGTCAACGCCACCGTTTATATCGTAAACTGTCGCTACAACATTTTGACTTCCCGCTACCAATAGCATCGAAGGCATAGTAACATTGTATGTTGCCAAACTTGCCAGATTAACGCCCGTAATATTTTGAGTGGTTGTTGCTCCATTGTAAGTTATATCTACTTTGAATGAGGTAATTGCAGTAACGCCCGCATTTTTTATGGAAACAGATGGGGTAACATTTTGACCAGCAATATTTCCACCCACATTTAATTGTGAAACCATCGCATTCAAATTTTGAAGGGTGTAGACCTGGTGATCAAAACTTACATCATCAACATAGAATTGAGAATTTTGAGTAGGGAAAAAATCAGTAGATGCTACTGTATTTACACCATTGGTCCACGTCCCAACTAAAACACCATCAACATATGCTTTCCATACTTGTAATGTTAAGTTGGCTACAATTTTTAATTCAAACCAAGTGGCTTGTGGATAGTTGGTTGAAACTAAGTTGGAGGTAATGCCATCGTCAATGATTAAACTTCCTGCATTTAAACTCACGTTCAATGCCCATAAATTTCCAATGGTTAAGGCACCTTGTATATTGTAGTAGGCTTTTTTAGCAGTATTCACATAAAATTTATTCTGAAGTGTGAAAATCCCAGAATTGTATAACTGTCCAAACTTTAGCACTACATCTTGAGGTCCTCCATTGGCCGCAGTAGATGAGAAATAAATTGAATTAGAAGGACTAGAGGACTGAGTACTGTTAATCACCGCATCTTCAGCACCGCCTTCGGTACCAGACCAAGTAGACCAAGTTAATGATTGAGGCCCTAAGTAAGATCCAACCGCATACGAGTCAAAATTATCAGAAAATAGTTGCCCAAAATTGTAAAAGCTTATTGTAAAAGCAAATGAGAGTAAAAGTATTTTTTTCATATTAGTAGTTATAAAATGTTAGGAGGGTAAAGTTAAGGAAAAGAATAACATTTCATAATAGAAAATTAATTCTATTAGAAAGGACATAATAAAAAACATAAATCCTTATTCATTAACTTGTTAGGTGATTTGAATACTTATTTTTTTACAATAAATTTTGGTCGGAAAAATGTAAGTAATTACGTCGTTTGTTAATTTCTTTAACTCATTTTTATAATTTTTTAATCAATCGTAAACAATTATTATTAAATTCGGCTCACACAAAATATTAAAATTATGGAAAATAAAGTAGACAATTCGATTAAAATTCAAGCAAAATCTGGTCATCCAAAAGGGCTTTACTTTCTTTTCTTTACGGAAATGTGGGAACGTTTCGGTTATTATTTAATGATTGGTATTTTTACTCTTTACCTAAAAGACGTTGAAGCTGGTTTTGCAATGACCGAGAAAGAGGCCTCTGACTTGTACGGGACTTTTATCGCGTTAGTCTTTTTAACACCCTTTATCGGTGGTTTAATAGCAGATCGTTATCTCGGTTACAAAAGATCGATTGTCATTGGTGGATTAATGATGGGGGCAGGTTATTTTATGATGGGGATTCATAATACAACAATGCTTTATGTTGCTATGACACTCGTTATTGTTGGTAATGGATTTTTTAAGCCCAATATTTCAACGCTCTTGGGTAATTTCTACAATGATGAGAAATATAAGGACAAGAAAGACGAAGGGTATAATATCTTTTATATGGGGATAAATATTGGCGCCTTTATTTGTAATTTTTTCGGTGCCGCATTGCAAATTTTATTGGGTTGGCAATACGCTTTTATGGCTGCCGGATTGGGAATGTTTGTTGGGGTTTGCATATTTCTATTAGGAACGAAATACTATGGAGATAAAACGGAGAAAAAAGGCACACAAGAAGGCGATATGCCCTTTTATAAAATTGTACTCTATATTTTATTACCATCTGTTGTTTTTGGTGCCATAGGTTGGTTATTGAAAGGAGTACAATCGGTAAGCAATCCAGATAGTTACATTTTTGGATCGGATAGTACGGATGCCTTTATATTTGCTTGTATTCCTGTCATCTTTTTCTACGGAAGTTTGTATGTGAAAGCAAAAGTGGAAGATAAGCGCCCGATAGGTGCTTTACTGACAATATTTTCGGTGGTTATTTTATTTTGGGCCGTCTTTAAATTAAATGGTTCGGCCTTAAATACTTGGGCTGATCGTTATACAGACAGGGAGATATCGGGAAAGACGGAGCAGGTTTTTAATGGACTTAAGTTTGCTAAAGAAGTCACTTATAAAGCGGATTCAGTCGATTTGTATGATGCAAGTTTTCGACTTCAAAAGAAAAATGGTGTTGTTGAAAAAGAGATGGGTTATCCCATTTATTTTAGAAATGTAGCGAAAGAAAAATTACCTAAGGAAGGAGCTACGGTTTCTATTTGGGCAACAAATTTAAGTCAGTCCATTAATCCTGGTTGGGTAATTATTCTGACACCTCTTGTTGTTGCTTTCTTTACTTTCTTGAGAAGGAGGAATAAGGAACCCAGTACGCCAACTAAAATTGCTTTTGGTTTGCTCATATCCGCTTTATCTGTTTTAGTCATGGTGGCTGCTGTTCATATAGGAGGGAATGGCTCGGAAAAGGTAAGCGTATGGTGGTTAGTTGCGAATTATGGAATAATTACAATTGGCGAATTATTTCTCAGTCCCATGGGGCTTTCAATTGTTTCCAAATTAAGTCCTGTTAATATAACATCTTTAATGATGGGCGGCTGGTTTCTATCCACTTCTATTGGAAATAAATTAAGTGGTGTATTGGCAAGTTTATGGGATACCTACAACGATAAAGCGGATTTCTTTTGGATTAATTTCGGCTTATTACTTCTTGCATCTTTGCTGATGTTTGTACTCTTAAAACAGCTTAATAAAGTAATGAAAGAAAAAGGAATCAATTGACATGGAAAATAAATTAACCTTAGAACAAATTCAGGATTTTAAAGGCAAGTACCCCAAGCAATTGTGGTACTTGTTTTTTATAGAAATGTGGGAACGCTTTTGTTTCTATGGAAATCGTGGAATGCTTACCATTTTTATGGTGGATGTATTGTTACTCAGTGATAAAGATTCCAATCTGAAATACGGAGCCATTCAAGCATTTGTTTATGCTTTTACATTTATAGGTGGTTTGTTTGCGGACAAGATTCTTGGTTTCCAAAAATCATTGCTTTGGGGTGGAATTTTGATGATTTCAGGCAGCGTTGTTTTGGGTATTTCAGCGGAGCATTATTTTTATTATGGTATCTGCTTACTTATTATTGGTACAGGTTTTTTTAAACCTAACATTTCAACCATGGTGGGTGAGTTGTATAAAGAAGGTGATGCGCGTCGAGATGCCGGTTTCGGATTGTTTTATGCGGGAATTAATGTTGGTGCACTTTTCGGCGGTGCTATTTGTGTTTTTGTGGGTAAGATGTATTCCTGGGACATGGCTTTCTTACTCTCTGGTGGATTTATGATTGTTGGTTTGATTACGTTTCTAGTTACTAGGGCAAATCTTGGCCCTATCGGGTTACCACCATTAACAGAAAAACCGGCAACTGCTAAAAGAAATCAATGGATGGTTTATGCTGGATCTATCTTAGTTCTCCCATGTATTTACCTGATGATAACCAATACGCGTTACACAGATATTTTTATGTATGTTATTGGTCCAGCAACATTGGTTTATTTAATTTATGAAATGTTGAAGTTGGGTTGGGCAGAAAATAAAAAAATGCTAGCGGCACTTGTATTTATTCTTTTATCTATTTTATTTTGGGCTTTCTTCGAGCAGAGTGGGGGATCTTTAAGTTTATTCGCAAAGGACAATCTGCACAGTGATCTATTCTTTTTCAGCATGGATCCTAATGTGATTAATAATTCGTCTAATTCTTTATTCGTTGTATTGTTTAGTCCTTTAATTGGCTTGTTATGGCTTTGGATGAAGCGTAAAAAAATAGAACCTAATTATTTTGTGAAATTTGGAATGGCATTTCTCTTTCTTGGAGGTGCCTTCTATGTGTTTTATGCGAACCGTTTTTTTGCAGATTCCAGTGGTAAAGCATCTTTACTAGTATTCACTGCGGCTTATTTTGTGATTACAATTGCCGAATTGTTCTTGTCGCCGATTGGCCTTTCTTTAATGACAAAGCTGTCTCCGAAGAAACTTTGGGGCGTCATGATGGGCTTGTGGTTTTTAGCAAGCGCTTACGGACAATATGTTGCTGGAATTCTTGGTGCAGGAATGGCATCTCCAGATAAGAACGCCAGTGCTACTGTGAAACTAAATCTATACACAGAAGGATACCATCAATTAGCGATCTACGGAATTATTACAGGAGTAGTGGTGATTATCGTAGCGCCTTTCCTTAAGAGATTGATGAAAGGAGTTGAGTAATTTTGTTTATAGATTGGTCTTAATAATAATACAATCTATTACATAATCCCTTTTTAAAAACCAAGAATTCATTCGAAGTGAGCACTATTTAGTAACGATCATCGTCCGTCGCGTACATTTTTGGCCTTGAATTTACAGGTTTTTGCTAATGCACTGAAACTGTTAATTTTTAAAATTTCTGCAAGAACATTTTTCAAAAATGTCAGTTTCAGAAAGGAGTAAAAATTTACGTCGCGGCGGACGCAACGAGTTATAAGTAGTTTTAAAATAAGAATATGCGTCCGCCAGGGCGGAAAAAGAGAAATTCAGTGCCTTGATTTTTTCGTTCTTTTGTATCAAGACAAAAGGACAAAGAAAATAAGGTCCGATTTTTATCGGACAAAAAAGAATAATCAGACCATGATTTTTTATGCGCCTTGGCGCATCGCGGCTACTTCGTGGCATTTCTTTTGTCAATAAAAAAAGAATGGAAATTAGAATGATCTCTCAAATTGAGACCATCTCAGCACCTTTTTAAAGAAATTGATGAAAGGAGTTGATTAATAATTTTAATCAATAAAATAGTAAAGACTTATAATTTATACTTCTTAAAGAAAGCATCCCAATTCCATAAGTAATTCCCCATTATCTCATCCATTCTTTTTAGAAATAAGGGATTCGGTACTTGCATGCGTTTGAAGTATTCGTCTTGGTATTCGTTTAAATGATATTTAAAAAATACTGCTTTTGACATGCCATAAATCATGTTCTTTGATGGCATATTTATTCTGTTAATGAAACTGCGGTATTCTTTAATGATATTTCGAATATCTAATTCTGATATTTCGTAAATTTTAGCCAATTTTTCATAAATGAGTTTTTCTACTCTTTCTGCTTGACCAGTTTCGAAAGTACTTTCGAGCAGTGAAAGATTACCTACAATTACAATAAGTGCAAATTCACTATTGTTAGCAATATCTATTTTTGGTGATTCAGTAAAAGCAGGATCTTCGTTGATCCATTGTGCAATTATACTGAAGCCATTATCAACAGAATCGAACAGCGCGTTTATAAATATATTCGCTACTTGATTATCCGTTAATTTCTTTTTGATCAATGATCCGAACATAAATTCTTTAATTTTCAGAATGCTTAAACACAAAGATAATATTCGGATAATGTTGAAATCAACTTTTTTCAGAGTGTTTTCAACGTAGTTTTCAACAGAATGATGAATATATAGTAATATATTCATAAATTTGCCCAAAAAAAATAGAATGAAAGGAATTATTAAAACAGTAAAGGGCGATATGCTCGTGACATTTTTTGAGAAAGATGCTCCAAAAACAGTCGCGAATTTTATTGGACTAGCTCAAAAGGGTTATTATGATGGCTTAGCGTTTCATCGCGTATTGCCTGATTTTGTTATTCAAGGTGGTTGTCCAAATTCTCGTGACGGTGAGAAAGGAATGCCAGGAACTGGTGGCCCAGGTTATCAAATTGAATGTGAATTAAATGGCGAGAATCAATTCCACGATCGTGGGGTACTTTCAATGGCTCACGCTGGTAGAAATACAGGAGGTTCTCAGTTTTTTGTTTGTCATTCAAGAAATAATACCTCTCATTTGGATAGAGTACATACTTGTTTTGGTAAAGTAACAGAAGGTTTTGATGTAATTGATGCCATTCAACAAGGCGATGTAATCGAAGCGATAGAAATTATCGAAGATTAATTTTTCGGTATTGCTGTATTCCTTATTTAGCTAGCGGATAGGCGACTATGAAGTGTTAAATTATTTTTTTGTTAAACAGCTGTCGCTTTTATTTAAAGTGTTTACCATAAGAAAGTTAGTCTTTGCTTATTATTTTTAATATAGTATTTTCTTCATCATTGGAGTAAATTATTCTCCCATTTTCATCGTATTCAATTTCTACTACTGGATAATCGGCCCCTTCCATGTACTTCATGATGGCATCTATTCTTCCGTTTTTATGATAGGTTGTCCAAAAACCGATTTTGCAATTATCTTGATATTGACCAGTCATTTGGATCATTCCATCCGTGTAAGATCGTGAAATAGCTCCATTTTCGTACTGGCCATTTTTCATTGTTCCTTTATAAATTTCCTTCCATTCTTTATTTACTATGCAAATTGTAAAGAATCCACTCATTGGCTTTTTATTGGAATAAAAAGTGCAATTGTTATGCGATTTGTCCAGTTTTACCATATAATTACATTGGATTACCTCTGAATATGCAGTAAACCAAATTGTATCAGTCAACTCTCTGATGTAATAATTCATGTAAGAACTATCTAATTTAATCTTATTTTCAAGTGCTGGGGAATTTAGTTGGAGTTTAGTATCGTTTTGCGCAAAACTCGTGTGTAGGTAAAAGATGAATAATAGGATAATCGAATTCTTCATAATGTACATTTACCAGCGTATATAAATTTCGTAGTTAACTACTTACTAGTTTTTCATTTCAAATTAAAGATACGAAAATTTACTATTTTACTTTCGTTTTACTTCTCGTTCTAGTTGATGTCAAAATCCAATTAATTGGATAATGAAGCGAATAAACTAGTCATGGTTTTTAGCTTGTGTTAGCGCTCGGTTTACTTTTTATTTAAAAATTCGGAAATCTGTTTGTTCATTTCGGGAATCTTATTTTTCATAACATCCCAAACAATAGAATAATTAACTCCAATGTAATCGTGAATTAATCTATCACGCATACCGGCCATATTTTTCCATTGAATAGATTTCCATTTTACTTTAAAATCAGCAGGGATTTTTTTGGTTGCTTCTCCAATAATTTCCAAACTTCTTACAGTTGCACGTTTTAAAGTTTCATTCCCCAAGAAATCTTCATATATTAAATTTTCAGATACTGAAATTAGGTATTCACATTCATCTTGTATATGTCTGAGATAGTCTTGCGGCTCTTTAGACATATTGAACTTCATTTAGAATTTTCGGACCAATATAGGGGCTTAAGCCATTTATCGTAACAACTTCTATTTTTTCGTTTTTGAAAATTTTTTCAAACAAATCATAAGCTGCCATAAAATTGTCGAAGTTTTCTTTTTCAGGTTCAAAATCAATCAACAAATCAATATCACTTTCGATTGATTGCTCATTTCGCAAGTAAGAACCAAACAAACCAACATTTCGAATACCAAATTTTGAAAGCTTTAGCTTATTTGATTTCAATGTTTTTAATATGTTCTCCTTTGTTGTCATTTCCAACTTTGTTCAAATATACAAAAGTTTGTTGCTTGACGATTCGTGCGGATTAATAATTAGCGGTAACTCAATTATCTAATCTATCAAATGTTATTTTCCAAACTGCCCGATAATCAATTGAGCAAGTTCTTCTCCAATTCGATCTTGTGCTTCTAAAGTTGCGGCCCCGATGTGTGGAGTACAAGCTATTTTTGGATGATTCAATAAATCTTTCCTTGGATTAGGTTCGTTTTCGTAAACATCTAACGCAATACCGCCTATTATTCCTTCGTCAAGTGCTACCAACAAATCATTTTCATCGATAACTCCTCCTCGTGATGCATTTACGATTAGCGCGCCTTTTTTCATTTTTGAAAATTCATTGGCTGTAATCACCGCACTTCCGTCGGCTTGTTTTGGAACGTGTAAAGAAATGTAATCCAATTTCCCTAATATACTTTGCAAGTCTGTTGTCGGGGTGATTTCAATATCAAAATTATTATTCAATCCAAGAGGTACACTGATTTTTACAGGAGTAGTAAATTGGTCAACTGCAATCACATCCATTCCTGCACCTAATGCATAGGAAGCAAGGCTTTGACCGATCCTTCCAAAGCCAATAATCCCAATGGTCTTACCTCTTAATTCCATTCCTTTCGCATACTTCTTTTTTAAGGTGGAGAAATCGCCCGTGGCCATGTTTTTATAGGAATCATTTAGAAAACGAGACAATGAAAATAAGTGCCCCATTACTAATTCTGCCACAGATTGTGAAGAAGATGCCGGTGTGTTGATTACAGTAATTCCTTTTTCGCGTGCATAAGCGACATCAATATTATCCATTCCAACACCACCTCTGCCAATTAATTTTAGATTTGGGCAGGCATCGATCACTTCTTTTCGAACCGTTGTAGCACTGCGGACCAAGATCATTTCGATTCCTTGTTCATTGACCGTTTTTGCAAGCTGATCTTGTTCTACTTTATCAGTAATAACTGTAAAGCCTGCAGCTAATAAAAGTTCTTTTCCTTTACTTGATATTCCGTCGTTTGCTAAAATTTTCATAAATGGATTTTTTTTTGCTACTTGAATTTTATCGTTGAGATTCGAAGTGTTTCATAACATCTACTAAAACCTGTACGCTTTCAATTGGTAAGGCATTGTATAAAGAAGCTCGGTAACCACCCGTTGAACGGTGACCAGGTAATCCAACAATTTCCGCTCCCTTCCAAAGCGCGTCAAAGTCCGCTGAATTAGCCGCATCTAGTAATGTAAAAGTTACATTCATATTGGATCGATCTTCTTTATTTACCGTTCCAACAAACAGGGGATTTCTATCTATTTCTTGGTATAAAAGGTCCGCTTTTGCAATGTTTCTTTTTTCCATTTCCGCAACGCCGCCATTTGCAAGGAGATTACGAAGATTTAATAGGGATACAAAAATAGAAAACACAGGAGGCGTGTTTAACATGGATTCTTTTTCTACTTGTTGTTTTAAATCTAAATAGCTCGGCATAAACGATGAACTAGATTTTCCTAGTTGCTCATCTTTCACGATGTAAAGTGTAGCACCAGCAGGTCCTAAGTTTTTTTGTGCACCAGCATAAATGAGGTCAAATTTTGATACATCTATAACTTGAGAAAATATGTCAGAGGACATGTCACAAACTAATGGAAGGTTCGTAACTGGAAATTCCTTGTATTGTGTACCGTAAATGGTATTATTTGAGGTGAAATGAATATAATCCAAGTCATTCGGAATGATGTAATCTTTTGGGATATAATTGAATTTTTTATCTTCTGAACTTGCTAGAACGGAAACATCTACGCCCACTTTCTTAGCTTCTTTTATTGCTCCAGCTGCCCAAGTCCCTGTGTTAAAATACCCCGCACGTTTCTGTTCACGCATCATGTTTAAGGCAGCAACGGTAAATCCTAAGGTGGCACCACCTTGCATGAAAGCTACAGAATAACCTGTTGGAACGTTGAGCGCTTTTTTCACAAGTTCTATGGTTTCATCCATCACCGCTACAAAATCTTTGTGTCGGTGTGATACTTCAAGGATGGACAAGCCATTAAAATCTAAAACAGCAGCAGCAGCTTCCTCAAATACTATTTGAGGTAAAATACATGGGCCAGCACCAAAATTATGTTTCATCTTTTTGTTTTTAAGTTATTTTATTTAGGGTATAAAAAAAGCCGTCAAATTTGACGGCTTATAAATTTATTCTGCTTTTGGTTTTTTAACAGCGACTTTCTTAACTGCTGGAGCAGCTTTCTTTACCGTTGGCTCTTTTTTCTCTTTTACTATTTTAACTTCTGGAATAATAACTTTTTCATCACTTTTACGCTTTCGTGTATTTCCGTATGAGCCCATTACTCTTTTTCCCTTTGCAGTTTTTTTATCTCCTTTACCCATGACCTATTTTTATTTTTAATGTAATTTTTAATTATTGAACAAAGTTAAAATTCTTTTTGAAATATACCCTCACTTAAATCATCAAAACTTGCATAAGCTATTCTTGTTTAGTGTAACCCCTTCTTTTTATCCAGCCTCTAGACACAAAAAAGACAAACAAGCTAGCTCCAATCAGAAACATTACCCCAATGACGGTGTAATAACCATTTTTATACTTTAATTCAGGCATGTTTTCAAAGTTCATTCCATAGACGCCAACAATGAATGTTAATGGGATAAAAATGGAACTAACGATGGTGAGGACTTTCATGATTTCGTTCATGCGTTGCCCTTGTGCCGCATAATAGAAATTCGCCATTCCATCTAATAGTTGTTTTTGAGATTCAATTTCTGTGATGACATGCGAACAGCTATGGTGTAGTGTATTAAAATAGACAAAGTTATTTTTATCAATTAAGGCCGAATCACTTCCGAGTAATTGAACGCTAATGTCAAGCATTGGACCCGCAATTTTTTTAAGTTCAATTAATTTCCTTCGTTCCACCTCAATTTTTAAAAGAAGTGATTTGTCTTCCGACTTATGGAGGTTCTCGTGAATCAATTCCATTGCTTCAGAAATGTTGTCTAATACTTCGAAATAATTGTCCACAATGGCTTCTAAGCTTCTAAATAATAAAAAGTCGCTTTTTTTCGTTCGAATTTTCCCCCGGTCTTTTTCAATTCTATCTCTAACATCATGAAAGTGTTTACCTTCTATAGTTTGAAGCGAGATCAAGTAGTTTTTAGCAAGGAAAAAGGTGATTTGGTCTTTTTGTATTAAGTCTTTTTGATTTTGACTAGGCAAGACTGAAATCACATTGAAAAATATATACCCATTGTTTTCTTCTACTTTTGGACGGCGTGCTTCATTAAAAATATTTTCTATTCCAATCTTGTCTATTTTAAGATTTAAACAAAGGGACTCTATCGAAGGCATGTCGGCTATGGAATGAAAGTTTAACCATGCCACATGGTCATCATCCAATTCATTCAATAAAAAATTTTGGGCAAAATAGGACGATGTTTCTTTTTTTACTAGAAAAAAGGATGCATTGTATTTATATAATTGACATTCACTATTCTCCACAATCTCTTTTTTATGTGAAGATAGGAAAGATTTTTAATATGCCTTATTTCTTCGAAGTTGGAATATTATTTTCGGGTGAAAAGGCACACGATTCACACGTTTTATTGGCACTGAAGAATTTCTTTTTTACGCGATAAATAAGGTATGAGGTGGCGAGAATCACCAATGTTATTACCAATATTTCTTGTGTCATTTTTCTATTAATTATTTTAAGCGAGTAATTGATAACTAATTAAGGCACCAATATAAGCCATTACTCCCATTATTACTAATTGAATTAATGGCCATCGCCAACTTTTAGTTTCTTTCTTAACAACCGCTAAAGTTGCCATACATTGCATAGCAAATACATAAAAAACCATGAGTGACACGCCAGTCGCTAATGAATATAAGGGCGCTCCATTTGTCTTTTTCGCCATTTTTAAGTGCGTTAGTAAATTCTGATGCTTGTCACTTTCGTCGTGTACAGCATAAATGGTATACAAGGATCCTACAAAAACCTCTCTTGCTGCAAATGAACCAATGAGCGAAATTCCGATTTTCCAATCGTAACCCAGTGGGGTGATAAGGGGTTCAATAAATTTCCCCATTATTCCAATGTAGGAGCCTTCTAACTTAGCAGACGATATAATTGATTGCTTTTGAACTTCGTTTGTTTGCTGATAGAATTCAGTTTTCTTTGCCAGTGCAATTTTTTCTTCCATATTACCTGCTGGACCATAGGTGGCAAGTACCCAAAGAATGATCGAAATTGCTAAGATGACCTTTCCAGCATCCCAAACGAATACTTTTACTTTCTCGATAACCGTAATAAATATATTTCGCCATCTTGGTTTTTTATACTCTGGCATTTCCATAATAAGGAATCCTTTGTTTTTTGCACGAATAAATTTTTTAAGGACAATCGCTAGTAAAAGCGCCGAAATTATACCTAAGAAATATAAGGCCAATAATACTAAGCCTTGAAGACTAACAAATCCCAAGAGATATGTTTTAGGAATTACCAATGCGATCAGTAAGGTGTAAACAGGAATTCGGGCACTGCAACTCATTAATGGCGCGATGATAATGGTAATAATTCTTTCTTTCCAATCAGCTATTGTTCGCGTAGCTAGTATACCTGGAATTGCACATGCAACACTCGACATTAATGGGACTACACTTTTACCGTTCAGTCCAAATGGGCGCATGAGTCGATCCATAATAAAAACGACACGCGATAAATAACCGCTTTCTTCTAATAGGGCAATAAAGAAAAATAATAAAGCAATTTGTGGGATAAACATTAAAACGCCTGCTATTCCTGGGATGATTCCTTGCGCAAATAAATCATTTAAGATTCCTGAGGGGAGTTGCTGACCCATCCAACTACTTAATAGGACAAAGGAGTCGTCTATCCAAGCCATGGGAATCGCCGCAAACGAAAAAATAAATTGAAAGATGACCAATAATATCCCTACAAAAATAAAGTACCCCCAAAATCGATGAATGAGTATCCGATCTAATTTACGCGAAAGGGTATTTTTAATGGATGATTTTTCGTGTTGCACATCTTGAAGGATTTCTCTGATCTTTTCATAGCGAAGAAGCACTTCTTCTTTTTGAGCTTCTTTATCATCAATTAAACAGGGAAATGAATTGGTAATAAAAGCATCTTTTTTTGCCTTGTCATCTATGCTGTCAATCGCTGCAATAAGCCGATCTTTTCCTAAGCCAATCCGTGCATTCATTTTTATGATAGGCGTTGTTGGAAAATGGCTTTGCAATTTTGTCAAATCAATTTTTATCCCTCTTCTTTCAGCAACATCCCACATGTTCAAGACTAAAATTAGTGGGATGTTAAAGTCATATAATTGCGTAAATAATAACAGGTTCCTTTCCAAGTTCGAGGCATCGACAATTACTATAGCCATTTCTGGGAAATCTTCGTGATCCGAATTTGTTAAGGCATTGTAGACAATTTCTTCATCCTTTGAATGTGGATAAATACTATATGTACCTGGGAAATCTGTAAGTTGATGCTTGTTTTTAGTCGTATTAAAGACGCCTGATTTTTTTTCAATGGTAACGCCAGGAAAGTTACCTACCTGCTGACGTAAGCCTGTCAATAAATTAAAAATAGAACTCTTGCCCGTATTGGGATTACCAAATAATGCGATTTTCATGCTTTCGCAAACTTAGTAATAATCACAAAGGTGAGGAGCATACCTGAATGAATTTTGCTTCATCAAGTCTTAGTGTTAAAATAGACCCATTCATAGAAATAGCAATTGGATCACCAAAAGGAGCTTTGTAAAGTAACTCTAGCTTCAACCCTGCGCGCATTCCCATCTCTATTAATTTTGTGGTTAAATAGGGGTGAGTGATCTTTTCAACAGTAACTTTTTCTCCTACGATAATTTCACTTAATGACTTAGACATATGCAAATTTACGCATCAAGGGTCAATAAAGTAATACCTTGTTTATGGTATAATGACGGTAGGAATTAATCCTCGGTTTTTAAAACTAACCGTGCTGTATGTCTTGTCTTTTGTTCAATGATAACAATTTTATCTTTGCAAATTGATTCAATTGTTTCCGTATTGTAATGTCGAATAGTTACTAGCTCGAGATTGTCATTGTACTTAACATTAAAGCTGTTTTTTAATACACTTAAAAGCTTAGGGATAGCCACTTTTTTAGCATCTACTAAAATTGAAAAGCTTAAGGCAGAATTTTGCATCAAGTTTATTTTAATCTGCTCTTTTGCTAGTAATTCAAAAATTCCATTCAGATTTTGCTCGTCGATGAAGGAAAAATCTTTTGGTGTTATCGAAAATAATACTTGTTCCTGTTTTATGATGAAAGAGGCTATTAGTCCATCGTCTTTGGTTTCTGCTTGAATTTCTGTTCCTGCGCCTAGTGGTTCAATAAACGATTTTACAAATAAAGGAATGTTTTTATTTTGAAGGGGTTTGATCGTTTTTGGATGTATAACACTTGCCCCATAATAGGATAATTCTATGGCTTCTTTAAAGGATATTTTCTCCAGTTTTTTTGTGTTCTGAAAGTATTTGGGGTCTGCATTCAACATACCTGGAACATCTTTCCAAATGGTAACGTTTTCAGCATCGCAGCAATAGGCAAAAATTCCAGCGGAATAATCAGATCCTTCTCTGCCTAATGTGGTCGTTGAACCATCAGCAGTATGACCAATAAATCCCTGTGTTAATAAGATGTCTGATTGTAGGAAGGCCCGGTTAACTTCAAGCTGAATCAATTCTTTTGATTTCTCCCAATCAACATTCGCTTCTTGATGCCGCTCATCTGTTCGAATCATTTTTCGAGCATCTAGCCAGCTTGACTTTTTCCCTAATTCAACTAGGTAATCATTCACAATATGCGACGATAGTAGTTCCCCAACTGATACTATTTGATCGTATAGATAGCCTGGCTTCTCTGATTTATTGTTTGAATATAATTCGTTTATCCCCCCAATAACAGCATCAATTTTTTGAAAAAGTGAAAGGTCATTCCCTTTAAATAAGTCATGCATAATGGCATAGTGGTATGCCCGCAATTCGTCAATTTCTCGCACAAATTTAGATCGGTCTTGTACTTGAATGGAGTGTAGAATCTCTTCCAGTTTATTGGTAGTTTTACCCATTGCTGACACGACCACAATTATTTTTTGTCCTGCGTATAGCATTAGAATCTTACCTACATTTATTACCGCATTGGCGTCTTTTACAGATGCCCCACCAAATTTGAAAACTTTCATAATTTTCCTGTTCTAACTTAACTTTTCTGTTAGCAACTTAATTTCATTACGTGCTGATTTTCGCTCATATAAAATCGCATAAACGGCATTTAATATGGGCATGTTCACTTCAAACTTTGCATTAATTTCCATTAAACTTTTTGTCGCATAATATCCTTCAGCAATCATGTTCATTTCCAGTTGCGCAGTTTTTATCGAATAGCCTTTTCCAATCATAAATCCAAAACTTCTATTTCTAGAAAATTTAGAGTAGGCAGTAACAAGTAAGTCTCCTAAATACGCACTTGTTTTTGTGTCGCGGTGAATGGGACTAACCACATCAATGAATCGTTCGATTTCTTGTATCGCATTGGAGACTAATACTGCTTGAAAATTATCGCCGTAACCTAAGCCAGCACAAATACCAGAGGCGAGCGCATAAATATTTTTTAATACAGCAGAAATTTCGGTGCCAAATAAATCATCTGTCGTGCTTGTTTTAATATAACGGCAACGTAATAACGAAGCCATTTTTTGAGCTATCTCAAGTGTTGTACAGCCAATGGTCAAATATGATAAACGTTCAAGAGCAACTTCCTCTGCATGACAAGGGCCGCAAATTATGCCTATTTGTTCGTAGTTCGTTCCAAATGTTTTGTGAATAAAGCGTGCAGGTATCGCATGATACTCAGGGACGATCCCTTTCACGGCAGAAAAAACAATTTTATCTTTTAGTAATGCTGTAGGAAAATTGACAAACGTATTCGTTAAAAAAGCGGCAGGTGTGGCAATTACAATAATATCTGCTTGTTCAATTATTTGTTCAAGATTGGAGCTTAGTGTGATTTTTGCTAAATCAAACTCAACGTCCTGTAGATAATTTGGATTGTGTTTATAGGTTCTTAAGTGTTCGATGTTCTCTTCGTTTCGCATCCACCAAAAAACTTCGCTGGAATTATTTGCGAAAAGTTTAACTAATGCTGTTGCCCAGCTACCACCACCAATAACGGCTACCTTGTTGGAATTTAAATTCATGTATGTAAAGATAAAAAAATCACAAGAGTTTGGCTACTTCGCATCAAAATAGCATAAGCGACAATCAGTTATAATTGATGATTTCACCTGCACTTAATGCTTCTGCAAATGCATCTCGCATTTTCTCTAATTTTAACTTAGAATGTGGATTTCCCTCTATTGCCTGAACTTTTAGCTGGTAATAGACATTTAAAGATTGGCCAAAAAGATCTTGTTCTAATTGTTTTTTAATTTCAATTATTTTAGCATTTACACCTAATAAATAATGTTCAATTTCCCCTAAACGCTTTAGCTCGTCTTCTGATAATTTATCTTTTTCTAATAGCGAATGATAATGAGGTAATAAATCACCAAGTAAGGTGATAAAGCGATCTAGTTCCTGGTCTAGTTGGTTTTTATTTGCTTTAAAGTCATCCATAAGTACTACTTTGAATTTTAAAATTAACTTTTTTTAGCAAATAACAACTACCTAGAAAAAAAATAAATAATTTCTTATTTTTTCTTTACTATTCTAAGCGAATGTGCCATTCATTAATATCGTTACCAGCAAGGAATGCTTTGTAATGCATTCGTGTTTTTCCTTCGGCTTGTAATTCGGAAATAGCGATCATGCCATCTGAACAGGGAAAAAGAATTCCGTTTTCACCCGTTGATAACTTTGTGTTGTGGTTTTGACGCTTCGCTTCGCTTGTGTGGGAGGTAAAAATCTTAAACTGAAAATGAGCCTTCTTTTTTTCATTGTAGAGCAGACACCATGCTGCTGGGTAAGGGGACAAGCCTCTTATCTGGTTGTGGATGGAAAGTGCTGAATTTTTCCAATTAATTTCACCATCTATTTTAAATATTTTCGGGGCTTCCGTCGATACCTTTGATTCTTGTTCCATTGCATGGATACCTCCTCTTGAAAGCTGATTGATTGTTTCAATTAATAATTGTGCTCCCTCATCTTTCAATAAATCATGCAGCTCCCCACAATTCATATTTTCACTTATTGATACCTTACGTTGGTCGATTATTTTTCCTGTATCAATAACTTCATTAATAAAAAAGGTGGTTACGCCTGTTTCACTGAGCCCATTCATTATTGCCCAATTTATTGGCGCTGCACCGCGCAATGCTGGTAATAGCGAAGCATGTAAATTAATCGTGCCTTTTGGTGGAATCATCCATATTACTTTTGGTAACATACGAAAGGCAACGACCACAAATAGATCTGCTTTGAGAGCCTCTAATTGAGCTACAAACTGCTCGTCTTTTAAGTTTTCGGGTTGTAAGACATTCAACTCTCGTGCTTTCGCAAAGATAGAGACGTCGCTTTCTTTAATTTTTTTTCCTCGACCTGCCGGTTTATCCATAGCAGTAACAACACCCACCACTTGATGATGGCTATCCAAAATTGTTTCAAGCGTCTTAACTGCAAAGGCTGGGGTGCCCATAAATACAATCCGCAACGACGGGCAATCACTTATAAAACTTTCTTTTTCCAATTGTAAAAGGTTAAATAAAACAAGGATAATCCTCCTAAAATACTAAAGTAAATATATTCTACTGTCCAAATCCAATAAATATCCCATTGAAAAACTTTAATGAATAGGTAGCTGAAAATAGTATAGATGACTACGGAAACTATTTCAATTGACATGGATACGAGCGTATTACCGCTTCCGTGTATTGTTTGAAAATAGACAGAAACCAATCCGTATAATAATATAGAGCAAGAGATTAATCGCAGTATTTCGGCGCTTTTTTGGACGTAAATTTCAGCAGGATTAATGGCTCTAATTAATGCCTCAGGATATAATAAAGCGCCATGAAATGTAATGAGTAAAAAACCAAAAGTTAGTAATTGGATCCTGCGTTGTATAATGGGTAATGCTTCTAGCTTACCACTGCCAATGTATTGAGAAATATATGTTTTTGTTGTGCCTGCAAATCCCCAAATAGGGACGAAGGCCAAAAAGTAGATGGACCTAATATTTTGTGAAACGGTTAAATCATATTGCCCTTTTTGCTCAATCCAAGTGAAAAACATGGTCCAGGTCGCTAAGGCGAAGAATCCTTGTATTAATAGGGGAGTACCCACTTTTAGTAGTTCGACAAATGATTTTAGCTGAAATGAAAAATAGGAAAATAAGCGGTATTCTTTTCGCTCTTTTGACCGAATTAAATAAATAATTAAAAATAGCATACAACATGCATCGGCTAATGTGGAGGCTAGAGCGGCTCCTTGTATTCCTAATTTAGGCATTCCTAAATTTCCAAAAATGAAAGCATAAGCCATTAAAACATTACTTCCAGCGGTTATTAATGCGGCAATTAATACCACTACCGTTCTGCCTTTAGCAATCAGCATCGCCTGGATACATAATGTAATCATGGCAAAAAACAAGGAAAAGGAACGGATGTGTAGGAATTCTCCTTGGAGTGAAGCAATATTTTTATTAGCTGAATAACTTATAATCCAATCTGGAATTATAAAATAGAGGATGGAAAACATGCTTATCGCGAGGAGGAACAAGGTAAAAAGACTGGTCCCAAATACACGGCCAATCGTTTCAAGTCGATTTTCACCAATTCTTCTAGCGATAATGATTTGTGCGCCATCACTCATGCCTAATAACATCATGTAAAAGGTTATGTAAATCAAGCCGCCATTTCCTAAGGCGTCAAACGCTTCTGTTGAATATCTGCTGATAAATGATGCATCGGTAATTAATACGATCGATTGTATAAATCCCGAAACCATCATGGGTAATGCGACCCCTAAAAGTGTTTTATAACGATAATCTAGCATTATACCACTTGTAAAATTAATCCCTTTAAATACTCACCTTCTGGATGAAATGCGCTGATAGGATGATCTGCCGGTTGGTGTAACTGTTCTAAAATTCGAATGTTTCTTCCTGCTTCAATGGCTGCCGCGATAATAGTATTGGTGAAAAGTTGTTTGTCAACTACTTGTGAGCAGGAAAAAGTGAAAATAATCCCTCCTGGTTTTATTTGCCTGAAAACGTGTGCGTTCAAACGCTTATAGCCTTGGATAGCTTGGTGACGCTTATCCCTGTGTTTCGCAAATGCAGGTGGATCAATAACAATAATATCGTACGCTTCTTCCACCTCTTTTAGGTATTCCATGGCGTCTGCAACAATACATGCATGCTTTCCTTTAAATGTATTTAGTAAGATATTTTCTTCGGTTAAAACGATCGCTTTTTTGGAACTATCTAAGGAATGTACAATGCTCGCTCCTTTATACAATGCTTGTAAACTAAATCCACCTGAATAGCAAAAAGCATTCAGAATCTTTTTTCCTTTTGCATACCTGCCAAGGATCGCACGATTTTCCCTTTGGTCAATAAAAAAACCTGTTTTTTGTCCATTTATCCAATCAATATGGTAAGTAACGCCATTCTCCATTGCTTGATGAGGTAGCTCACATGCACCGAATAGATAAGCATCTTCGATCTCATTTTTACTTGAAAGCGTATCGGAAGATTTGGAATAAATGGCTGTTAATTTATCCTTCAGTATAGTTTGGAGCGCAAGGGAAATATCCGCTATGCAACGATACATGCCTATTGAATGACATTGAATAACGGCAACACCGTTGTAGTAATCTATGATTAATCCTGGCAATCCATCTCCTTCGCCATGACAGATTCTAAAGATGGAATTTACTTTGCTGTCAAGCCCCAAATCGTAACGCAACTGTAAGGCATTTTGAAGCTTTTCAGTGAAAAATTGCTTGTTAATCAATTCATTGGTAAATGTTTGAATTCTAACTGAGATGGTCGCATGTTGAAAATGACCAATGGCTAAAAAGTCGTTTCGATGATTGTGAACTGCAACGATATCACCGTCTTTTATGTCACTGGTGTCAGTAAATATTGCGCCTGAAAATACCCAAGGGTGCTTTCTTAATACGGAGTGATCTTTCGCTTTTCTGAGTTGGATAATGGGATAATTCATGCCTGTAAAATTACTTAATCTTATTGCATGGTTGCGATTTCAATTTTATTATATTTATAGATAGGTTACAACACGGTTGAATTGCTAAAACAATCCTGAAATACTTTTTTCTCCAATCCCTCACAAGCAAATCGAAGTGTTGCATTCGTACAAATTAATAGTTGTTATTTTTTCGGTTTATTTATAGTCTTTTTAAGCGGCAAAAAGTTTTCACCTGTTACCACACTCTTTCCTGTTTTTGCTTCTAATTCTTTACGGGCATTTTTTGCAATTTCACCTCCCTTTTTACTTGCTTTTGCATTCTCGGTCAATCCTTTGGCTTCTTTTGTTTCAGCAATTTGACGTGTTGAAAGTTCTGCTAGTGCAGTGAAAAGTAATTCAGCTTCACTCATGTGATCTCGCAGGTTCTGCGATTTCAATCCTTTGATTTCTTTGTGTTTTTTTACGGTAAGCCCTGTCCATTCGTGATGTATAATATTGGTCAATAGGGCAAACTCATCTTTTTCGGTAACACCGCTATCTTTCCAATAATCGGTCAATTTATTACGGGTTTCTTGTCCCGTCATACGTTGTTGAATCCATTTTTCGCTGCGTCCTTTGTTTTTCCAAGTGTCACGCGCTCTGTCTATACTTAAACTAGGGTCTTGAATTTCTTGTAAACGCTCGTAGCCGACTTTGGCTAGCCATTGTTTGAAGGGTTCTGCCTTTGGTGAGGGAATGGATTGAATTAACCTGAAAATTTGTTCTACCTTCCCGGCCAATGTTTTACGATTTTTACCATTGCTGAGCATGGCTACCTGGGGACAGTTTGTCCCTATGTAGCCGTTTAATTCAGCATCCCTCTTCCTCATTTTTTTTAGATAATCAGTGGCGTTCGCAGAATCTGTCAATGCCCCAACGATATCAACCAATGAAAAATACCACACCTCATTTTCTGTATCGTAATGTCTACGGATTTGGCTGTTTTCGAAAATAATTATTTCTTTAGTCATGGTTAATGGCTATTTCTTTTTACGAGTCTTTTTTTATTTCATCAAACAAGCGTGCCTGAAAATACCCAAGGGTGCTTTCTTAATACGGAGTGATCTTTCGCTTTTCTGAGTTGGATAATGGGATAATTCATGCCTGTAAAATTACTTAATCTTATTGCATGGCAACGCTTTCAATCGTCACAAGACAAAAATATCTTTGGTAATGACCATAAAAGATAGAATAAACTCACTACTTTTGATAAAAAAAAATACAAATGGGAAATAAAAGAAGTTTAAAAAAAGGCCTTAATGAAATGGTTTTTGACGTAGTAGATGAGTGTTATTTTATTCAAATTGCCGACTCAAAAAAAATAGAGGCTTCTGAAAAATTAATTACCGAAGTGGCAGATTTTCAAGATGGTCAATTAAGTAAAATGAATAAGGCAAAAGGTAAAGCTGAATTTAGAGCGATCTACACGGAGATTGAAGCTAAGTCGGATTATTTTGTTGATGCTTTAAATACCTTAAACAAGTAAGAGAAAAGTATGAAGTGGAAATCAATTTTTGCCTTCCTAGGGTTCATTGGTTTCTTTTTCACTTTGTTTATCTCTGGCGGAAATTCTACTTTCTGGAATGCCGTTGCACTCGGTGGATTAATGGTTTTTCTATGGATTTTAGAGATCATCCCCATTTATTTAACTGCGCTCCTCCCATTAGTTCTAGCTATTCCGCTTGGAATTCTTAAAC
>Ga0247844_1000169_pt1 | contig 138675 bp, 121 predicted proteins | sample LaCtaG_FD_192421 | JGI IMG/M metagenome (GOLD analysis project Ga0247844, IMG submission 192421) | Freshwater microbial communities from meromictic Lake La Cruz, Castile-La Mancha, Spain - LaCruzMarch201714.5m_1 | ecosystem: Environmental > Aquatic > Freshwater > Lake | place: Spain...
CTTCTTCTTGTACTCGGTTGTGTAGTATTTCCTGGTTGTTTTCATGGGCCTGACTCCTTCTATTGGAGCCGGCCAGTTCCACTCAACGATTAAGACTCAGACTCTCCAGTCCACCGCCCGCAGTTCATTCCTTCTGCAATTCCATGGCTTGCTCAACCGCCTGAACAACATCTTTTAAAACTAGCGGGAAGAAAGACCGAACAACCGAAAATCCGCCAGCTTCCATGGCTCGGTAGAAACGGCTCCGCAGCGCCCTACGTGCACCGAGCTCATGAAATATGCTTTCTGGATGACTCCAAGACTGACATCGAACAAACGCGATCGACGAAGCGGCGCCGCCCCAAAAAGAAAAGCCCTTCTCCCGCATATCATGTAGCGAACTCCCATAAATGATATCGGCAGATTCCCTGGAGGAAGATGCCCAGGAAACCTCAACCTTCAAGAGCGGCCTTGAATGCCGCAATTCATGCGGGAAGTTTGGCCGTAGCTCCAAAACGAATTGATCGCTCGTCCACGACGATATCGAGTACGGACCAGATGCAATTATCGGCGAACCTTTATTCCATTCTCCAGAAACTGAATCGAAATTCTTTGGATGAACAACGGCATACAATCCAAAGCTCAACGTCTCCAAAAGCTTGGGCATTGGTACTTTAAATTTCAGCACTATCTCGGTTACACTGGTAGAAATCCCCGCGATCTCCGTGTTGGCGCCAGAGAGATCTTCGATTCCAACTAAGTGTTCAAACAAGCCTGTTCTTGATTCACGCTGCTTAAGCAGAAACGCAATGCGCATCCAGGAAAGCGCAATACTCTTAGGCGAAATCTTGTCCCCATTTGAAAATGCAATCCCGGAGCGCACCGAGAATGTCCAATTTTTAAAATCGGGCGTGCTGCGCCAACTCTCCGCTAAAACACCAACGTATTCACCATTTTTGTATTGGGTGACAACGCTTGAGAAAACCGACCGGAAGGTAATGTGGTGAATGAATGAATCGTAATCGATCGGATCTGCGGAAAATGGAGGATAGGGAATCCATACCCGGGTCGAGATTGTCCGCTCAGGCTGCTCGTTCATAATTCTATAGATCGTACCAGCGATACCAAGCACTAAGAACAAGCAGCTGCTGAGAAGAACTTTTCTACGTGTTTGCACTACCTAAGGAGCTTACCAATTGTTTCCCCCAGCTCTGTCATCCGGGCTTCCAAGCTGTCTAGAATTGTCACGCGCAGCCAAATCTACAGCGCTTGCCAAAGAACTGAGTCCAACAAACGTTAGGATCAGGACTAAAAAGGCGCTCGAGACTTCACGTAGCGATCTCATTGAGAATCTCCTTCTGATGGCACCAACAAACACGATTTGACGCGCCGTGTCCAGACATCTAAAGATAACCCCGTGGGCTCAAAAGATATGAAAATACTAGGGTTTCCAATAGGCTCTAAGCCGGGGGCCTTAACGGTCGCTGTTCTTGGCGCAGTCCTGATATCAGTATTCGCCCTTACCTCAATCGCAAGATTTTTTCTGAATCAATCCGCGCAGCAGCTTGCCACCAACTTTGAACTTCAGAACCTATCTGAGCTTTCTTCTGGAGACGCCTATAACATCGCGGCAAAACTAACTGCATTTTCTTCCGGATTTAGATGGCAATGCATTATTGCATCTCGATTCGGCAAAAACTTTTATCAAGTCAGCAAGCACGGAGCTTGCGAGTCGGGATTCAGAGAAGCGTCCGCCACAATCGGCGGCAAACAAGAATCCGATATAAAAATACATTTCGTAGTCCGATTGCCAGCCGAAGTTGAGCTTGGCTGGCTTTTGCTAATTCTTGCGCAAAGTTCAATTTTGGTTGCCGTAGCTCTTGGCGCAAGAGCCATGGAGCAAGAAAAATTCCGCAATGAAATCGAGTTAAGCGCTTTAGCCGCGCAAGTAAGTCATGACATCAGATCGCCTCTAGCAGCACTAAAGACTGTTGTTAGAATTGAAAAAAATCTATCCGATGCCAACAGGCAACTTCTTCAGAGTTCCATCGAAAGAATTCTAAGCATTGGCAACGAATTACTTAAGGAGAAAAGAAAGCTGGCTAAAAATCAGCAAACTAGCGGCAGTCAAATGAGCTCCAAGCAGATGGCACTCGCAATTGACGAAATTATCTTCGAAAAACGCAGCGAATATCAGAATCTCGAGAACGTAAGAATACTTTCATTTGCGGAACAGCATTCGAATATCAATTCGGCATCCTTTGATCAAAATGTCTTCAAAAGAATACTGTCCAACTTAGTAAACAATAGCATCGAGTCCCTACTGGGCCCGGGACAGATAACTATTGAGATGAAGCACACGAAAACCCACATAGTCGTATCAGTAATAGATACGGGTAAGGGCATGTCTATCGACACCCTTAAGTCCATTGTGGATGGAAAACATGTATCAGAGAAACCGGAGGGCCAGGGCTTGGGCTTGTCCTATGCAAAAAAAGCAGTCGAGCTATCTGGTGGGAAGCTAGAAATCAAATCTCACTTAGGATCCGGAACCACGGTTGAATTGCATCTGCGTAAAATCTGATTTGGAAAACGACTAGGCCAACGAAGCGCGCAGCTCATCAACCGTCGCGGTAGCCGTACCCACCTTGCCCACCACAATGCTAGCGGCGAGCGAGGCGAGCGTGCAGGCCACGGGGAGCGAAGCTCCCGAAGCGTGCGCAGCAGCGATGGTCGCAACCACCGTATCCCCAGCCCCCGTCACGTCGTAAACCGCGCGGGCCACCGACGGGAAGTGATGCACTTGGAACTTGTCGTCGAGCAGCGTCATGCCGTGGGCGCTGCGCGTGATGAGCACTTGATCGAGCAGGAATTTGGCGCGCAGTTCGCGGCAGGCCTCGGCCACCACGCCGTCGTCGCGGCCTTTGCCTAGGCTGCGACCGAGCAAGGCTTCGGCCTCGCTCACGTTGGGTGTCAGCAACCCTGCACCCTTGTAGAATTTGCCGGGAGTGCGCGGGTTGGGGTCCACCACCGTGAGCACGCCGCGCTGGCGGGCTTCTTGAAAGAGCCACGCGAGGAAGGTTTCGGAGAACAATCCCTTTGCGTAGTCTTGCACCACGAGCACTTTGAGATCGCCCCAAAGCTTAGACACGTGAGCGCGAAGTTGCGCTTCGATGTCCGGCGACAAGAACGCCGTGGATTCGCGGTCCACGCGGAGCAGCTGATGCTGGCTACCGGCCAAGTAGCGCGTCTTGAGTGTGGTGGGGCGCGAAGGGTCTTGCACCACGTGCACCGACACGCCCGTGCCCAACTCTTTGAGCGCGGCCACGAGTTGGCGGCCCTCTAAATCATCGCCCACCACGCCCACCACTTCGACCTTCGTTTGGAAGGGCTTGCCGAGCGCGGCAATCCCGCGCGCCACGTTGGCAGCACACCCCAGGCGATCTTGGGTGTTGTCCACGGCGAGCACCGGGATCGGCGCCTCAGGCGAGATGCGATCGACCGAGCCAAACACGAAGCGGTCCAGGGCCAAGTCGCCCACTACGCCGAGGCGCGCCGGGGGGAGAGCTTTGTCGAGAAAGGCCTTCGCTTGACCCAAGAGTTCCGGCGCCATAGGCCCAATCGTAGGTCATGCGCAGCGGCTTCACAATCCTCAAGAACGGCGCCTCTTTAGGCTACCCCTATCTGGAATCCCTGCGCTCACTCGCTCCCTTCGTGGACGAGATCGTGGTGGCCCACGGGGACTCGACCGACAACACCCTGGCCTCCCTGGAAGCCTTAGCACCCCAGCTCCCCTGCCCCTTGCGCATCGTGCCCTCTCCCTGGGACCCGGCCAACCTCAAGGGCGGCCATGAGTTGTCGCGCCAAACGAACATCGCGCTCGACGCCTGCCGGGGCGAGATCTGTTTTTACCTGCAAAGCGACGAAGTGCTGCACGACAAGGACGAGCAGGCGATCCGAGAGGACTTGGCTCGTTTTGAATCCGACATGGAAGTGGAAGCGCTGGCTTTCCGCTGGGCGCACTTCTACGGCAGCTTTGACCGCGTGGTGACCTCGCGCAATTGGTACCGCCGCGAGGTGCGCGCCTTTCGCAAGTCGGCCGGTTTGCGCTCGATTGGCGATGCGCAAGGATTTCGTATTCCGGTGGGCAACGACTGGCGCAAACCCAAGGCCGCACTCTCGCGTGCGCGCGTGCTGCACTACGGGTGGGTGCGGCCGCCTGCGCTGATGGCCGAGAAGACCGGCAACTTCGACAAACTTTGGGGGCACAACCGCGTGCACAACCCCGCCGACATCTTTACCGCGCAGTTCGGCATGCAAACGTGGACCGAGGGGCATCCTGCCGTGATGCAGGAGCGCGTGGAGTCGATGCGGGGCGTGGATCCCCTGGCGGGACAGCCGCCGGTGAAAAATAAAAATTACTGGAAGGCGCTCACCACCGACTGGATCGAGCGCGTAACCGGCTGGCGCCCAGGCGAGTATCGCAATTACGTTTTGACCAAGACGTACGGAAAATAAAACTCACCGCTTCTTGCCACTTCTCTGGCGTTTTCTCCTGCATTCCCGGGTTCTTCTCGGGGTCATTCGCCCCGAACTTATTTGGTCGGGCGGTAAGAGTTTCTAAGGCAAATTGCTGGCTCACGGTTGGACGCGTGCGGCCCCTAGCATGTCCTGATGAACAAACACGCCTTCGTGATCGCCACCCTTGCCGGCCTGGCCTGCAACACTCACGCCCAGGAAGCGGTGCCAGGCGAGTACCTCGTAAAACTTCGCGAAGCACCGTCGGCGCGCAGTCAGGTAAATCAATTCCAAGCCATGGCCGACGTGGGCCTCGACGTGGTGGAGAGCGTCAACAGCGAGCGCGGGGTGTTTCTGGCTCGCGCGGACTCTAGCCTACACGCGATGAGCGTGAGGACTCTCGGGCGCCACCCCGAAGTAGAGAGCATCGAGCCCAATTATATCTGGCGCGTGGCCTTTGGTTCGCGCCCGCCCACGCCGCAGCCGAGCCCAACCCCCACACCGCGGCCCACGCCACGCCCCACTCCCACCGCAACTCCCACGCCAACTCCCACCCCGTCGCCCTCTCCGCCCGCGCCTCCCGCGGGCGAGCGCGCAAGCTTGCCCACACTGCGCCCAGCTGACAGCTTCTTTGACAAACTTTGGGGACTGGAGAACCTGGGTCAAGGCGGCGGCACTCCCTACGTAGACATCTGGGCACCGCAAGCCTGGAAGATATTCACCGGCGCGCCGAACTTCATCGTGGCCGTGATCGACACCGGAGTGGAAGCCACGCACCCCGACCTGCAGGGCAACCTGGTGCCGGGCTACTCTCCTTATGCCGACAACTTTGACCCCAAAGACGAAAACGGACACGGCACGCACTGTGCAGGCACGATCGGCGGACGCGGCGACAACGGCATCGGTGTCACCGGCGTCAACTGGAACGTGAAGATCATGCCGATCCGCTTTCTTGCCGCCGACGGCTCGGGCACCACGGCCAACGCCATCAAAGGCATCGACTGGGCCGTGGAGAACGGAGCGAAAGTGCTCTCCAACAGTTGGGGTGGCGGCGGTCGCTCGGAGCAACTCTACCAAGCGGTGCTGCGTGCACGCGACAAGGGAGTGCTCTTCATTGCCGCGGCAGGCAACGAATCCAACAACAACGATGCGAAGCCCAGCTATCCCGCCAGCTACGAGGTGGACAACGTGATCACCGTGGCTGCCTCGGACAAAAAAGAAAAACTCGCCTCGTTCTCGAACTACGGGAAAAAGAGCGTGCACCTGGCCGCACCCGGCGTGGACATCTACTCCACTTACAAGGGCGGCACCTACAAAAGCCTGAGCGGCACGTCGATGGCCACTCCTCACGTGGCCGGCGCCGCCGCACTCGTGTGGGGACATCGCCCCGAGTTCAACTACCTGCAGGTGAAAGCGGCGTTGCTCGAGTCCGTAGATCGCGTTGCCGTGTACTCGGCGAAGACCATCACCGGCGGACGCTTGAACATCTACCGCGCCCTCAGTCGGTAAGGCGACCGCTCATTCCTGCGGTCCCCTCATCTCCACAAAACGCACGGGACCCGCGTGCCAGTAGCCATGGGGTCTCCAGCGGTCGAAACTCTCGACTCGCTTGGTGGGGTAAATCCCGATTACCGGCACTCCGGCAGCGTGCGCTAAGTGCAAAGGCCCCGTGCTCGACGAAAGCACTTCCCCGGCCTTGGACAAATACGCGATGAGTTCCCGAATCGACCCGAAGTCAGCCAAGATGCGACTGCCTTTGGCCTCGACCCCCAAGCTCCTGAGCGCCTCGCGCCGCTCGGGTGCATCGATGCCGCTCGCGAGGTAGTCCACACGGCGGCCCCGCGCACTCTCTCGCGCTCCCCACTCCACGTACTTTTCGATGGGCCAGTTTGCGGCGGAGCCCCGATTAGACACGACGATCACGAGATCGGGAGAATCGATCGGAGCTCGCCAATCCGGCGGGACCGCAAGCGCCGGGAGACCGCGAAACTCGGGCACCTTGGAACCCGCCTGAACGAGGAAGGCGCGGGCGAGATCAAGATTGTATTCCATCTCGGATTTTTGGACCCGGCTGCGGTGCTGCGCCACGCTACGAGTGTAGGACCAAAGAGCCGAGAGCTTGGCACGAGGGCCGAGCGTGTGAGCCAAGCCAAGCCGCCGAAAGAGCTCCACTCCCTCGGGCGTGTGGAAGAGGCTAAGCCCCCTCTCGCCCCTAAGCCCCGTGGGAAGAGCATCGCCCGTCGTCCAAAGCTCCGTGGCCAAGCCGTTGTGGACGGCCCATTCGCCGACGGCCCGGGCATACGGGGAACAATGAAGCACTCGACGAGCGAAGCCCGCATCTTGGAGTAGCCCCAAAACCGGCAGACTCAGGACTAAGTCCCCCAGTCGATCGGCCCGGGAAAGCACCACGGAGTTCATGGACTTAGAGCCTAGCACCCGGCCGGCCTTTGTGGGAGATTAGGGGCCATGAGTGGGCCGTCTGATTCCGCAGTTGTTTCGTTCCTTTGGAAGCGGATTGCCCGCCACTTAAAGTGGATCGCTCCCTCGGGCCTCTTTGCCGCACTCACCGTGGTGGCCGAAATCCAAACCGTCTTCTTGCCGCAAAAGTTTATCGACCAAGCGCTCGGCCAAAAGCAGTGGAGCTTGGTGGTGTACTTCGCGGTGGCGATCGTGGTGCTGTTCTTGTTTTACGGCGTGGCCGATTTCTTCCACCGTCTCTTTTTGCGCGTAGCCGTGGAACGCACCACGCGAGACATGCGTAACGAGATTTTCGACCGCATGCTCGTACTCTCCCACGATCAAGCCTCGCACTACACCAGCGGCAAGGCCGTGAACTCGATCGTCTCCGACGTGCAAGTGACGAGCTACGGTTTGCACGTCATCGCGGACTTGATGAAGGAGCCGCTCACGATCCTCGGCATGCTGGGGACGCTCTTCTACATCAACTGGCAACTGACGCTCGTGTGCCTCGTATCGATTCCGCTCGTGGCCGTGGCCGGCAAGGCGTTGGGGCGCAGCGCCCGTCGAAACCAAACGCGCATCCAGGAGTCGATGGAGAACCTGTCGAACCACGTGCTCGAATCGCTCGGCGGCCTAAAAACCGCTCACACCTTTGGCCGCACGCGCCTGCTCCGCGAAGAGTTTCGCAAGGTGACCGACCACGGCTACCACTACCTGATTCGACTGGCCCGCACCGAAGAGCTGATCAGCCCCACCACGAAACTCGTGACGGCGGCGGTGGGCGCGATCCTGATCGCCTTTGGCGGATGGCTCGTGGTTCAAGGACAACTCACCGCAGGTGGACTGGTGGCCTTTATCACCGCGGCCGCGCAAATCTCCCAGCCGCTGCGCCAACTCAACCAAGTGAACGTGCGCATGCAACAAGTGATCGCGGCTGCGCGCCGTATCTTTGCCCTGCTGCACGAGCCGCTCGACGACGTGGCCCGTGCCCAAGCGCGCGTGTTGACGGCCGTCGTTCCCCCGCCCTCTCCCCGCAAACGCGAAGTGCTGCCGCTCGTTTTCCGCGACATCTCGTACCGCTACCCGCATCGAGTGATGGAGGAGGCGGAAAAGGGCACCGCAGAAGGGCGTCCGTGGGCACTGGAGAACTTGAATCTGGAATTGCACCCGGGGCGTCGCTTAGCGCTCGTAGGCAAAAGCGGTTCGGGCAAGTCCACGCTCACGATGCTTGCGCTGCGCTTTTTGGATCCAACTCAAGGCAAAGTGCTACTCGGCGATCAGGCCGCGCCTGAGTGGGAACTGGGCGATTACCGCGCGCACTTCTCGTCGGTGTCGCAAGATATTTTCCTGTTTAATCGCTCGATCCGAGAGAACCTGGCGTTTGCGCGACCCACCGCGAGCGACAACGAAATCTGGGCCGCGCTCGAAAAAGCGCACCTCAAGGAGTTCGTGGAAAAGCTGCCAAAACGTTTGGATACGCCTCTGGGCGAGCGCGCCTCGCGCCTGTCGGGTGGCGAAAAGCAGCGCGTGGCGATCGCCCGCGCTTTCCTCAAGGACGCACCCATCGTGGTGCTGGACGAGGCCACCTCGAGCCTAGATGCCGCGAGCGAAAAGGCCGTGGCGCAAGCTCTCTACGAGCTGATGGAAAACCGCAGCGTGCTGATCATCGCGCACCGCCTGAACTTGATCCGAGAAGTGGACGAAGTGGCCGTGCTGGGCGACGGAAAATTGCTCGAGATCGGCGCGCCCGAAACGCTCCTCGACGTAAGCGACGGACACTTCCGCAAACTTTGGGACACCCAACGAGGGGACAAGGAAATCAAGGCGTGAAAATCGCCATTTTCTCGGACCTGCACCTCACGACGGGCGACTCGCGGCGAAATCAGGTGTTCACGGCTCTCCTCGATCGCCTGCTCGCCTCCGACGTGAACGAGCTTTGGCTCCTAGGCGACATCTTCGATCTCTTTATCGGCCCGTACGAGTTTTGGCGCGAAACCCATCGAAGGCTTTTTGAACAGCTCACGGCCTTCACTCGCCGCGGCGGCAAGGTGCTGTGGATCGAGGGCAATCACGACTTCCATTTTGCGGAAGCCCTGCGCGACACGGGCGTGGAAGTGGCCGACGGCGAGTTCTTTCGCAAGGTGGACGGACGGCGAGTTTGGCTGGGCCACGGCGACCTTGTGAACCAAGACGACCAGACTTACCTGCGCTGGCGCGCATTTACGCGCAGCTTCGGATTTCGCTTTCTCTCGCGCCTGGTTCCCGAGCCCATCGCCGAGAAGTTCCTTGTGCCGCTGGGCGAGTACCTGAGTCGCAAAAGCCGTGCCCATGATCGCTATGATCCGTCCTTAGCCGAAATGTATAAGGACTACGCCCGCAAGCTCTTTAGGCAGGGCTACGAGGGTGTGTGTCTGGGCCACTGCCACATCCGCGAACTCTTAGTCGAAGACGGGCACTTTTATCTGAACATCGGCACCTGGCTCGATGGCGAGTTCCTCTATGGCTACTGGGATACGACTCAATCTCCGCATCCGATCTTGGAGCAGGCCACCGGAGGAAGTCCTCGGCTGTGATGAACGTGGATCTTCTCATCATCGATCTCGACGGAACCCTGGTGGATTCGCAGCACGACATCGCGCGCGCAGTGAACGAAACGCTGGCAGTGTTCGAACACGAGCCACTGCCGCTCAGCACCATCGCTCAGTACGTGGGCACCGGCGTTCGGGGACTCTTGGATCGCCTACTGGTGTTTGGTCGCGGCATTGAATCTAAAATCGTGATCGACGCCTTTCGCGAGTGCTACGGGGCCCGACTCACCCAGGAAACGGTGCTCTATCCCGGCGTGCTCGAGACACTGGCGCATTTCGCCCACAAAAAGAAAGTTGTCCTTACCAACAAGGAAGACTGCTTCGTGGCCCCGATCCTGGAAGGCTTGGGACTAGCACCTCACTTTGTCGCCCACTACGGCCGCGATGCCTTTAGCGAGCGCAAACCGAGCGGCCTGCCCATCAAGCGCATTGGCGAAATCCACGGCGTATCGCCGAGCAAAGCCCTCATGATCGGCGACACGCCGGTAGACATCATGGCCGGCCGCGCGGCGGGCTCGTACACCTGCGGACTGCTCTTTGGATACGGAAGTGCGAAAGACCTGCGCTCGACCAATCCCGACCTTTTGCTTTCGTCCTGGTCGGAGCTGAAGGACGTGATCACTTAGACGATGGACTTGGCCTCGAGCGCGGCGATGCGCTCCTCCAGCGGAGGGTGCGTGGAGAAGAGCGCCCCAAGACCGCCCACCGGGCGGCGCTTGGAAATTTTCAACGTAGCCACCGTCGCGGGCTCGCGACCCATGGGGCTCTCCACTTGATAGTTCCGCTTGAGAGCCGCCAGCGCGCCGATCATGCGGCCTTTGCCCGCCAAGCGCGCCCCACCCTCGTCGGCGCGGTACTCGCGCCAGCGCGAGAAGCCGGCCACCACGATCATGCCCAAGAAGGAGAGCACGATTTCAAAGAGCAGAGTGATCCCGTATCGGATCCAATAATCGTTGCCGCCGCGATCGCGATCGCCGTTTCCACGCAGCATGTTGGTGACGGCAAAGGCCGCAACGCGCGCCAGGAAAATAACGAAGGCGTTCACGACACCTTGGAGCAGCGTCATCGTGACCATATCGCCGTTGGCGACGTGGCTGATTTCGTGGCCCAGCACGCCCTCGATCTCGTCTTTGTTCATGTTGGCGAGGAGGCCCGTGGAGACGGCCACCAGCGCGCGGTTGCGCGTGGGCCCCGTGGCAAAGGCGTTCAGCTCGGGGCCGTCGTAGATGCCCACTTCAGGCATCGTTTGCAGGCCGGCTTTGCGGGCCAAGCGATAGACGGTATCGACCAGCCAGCGGGCATCGTCGGAACCGCTGCCGGGTTCCACCAACTTCACGCCCATCATCCATTTGGCCATGATGCGGGAGAGCGCGAGAGAGACGAACGCGCCGCCAAAGCCCCAGACCAGCGCGAATATCGCCAGCGAAGTGTAGTCGATGCCCTGGGCTGAGAGGTACGGCTGCACGCCAAGCACCGCCAACACGATCGAGATCGTGGCAACGACAAGAACGTTTACGAGAACAAAAAGGAAAAAGCGCTTCATCCAGACCATGGACCTATCTTGGGATCGCCCATGGTCTGAGACAAGCGCTCTTCAGGTCGATTGCGACTCAGCGCGAAATCGGGCCTTTGATGCGGGAACGGAAGCCGCCTTCGGGGCGATCACCACCGCCGAAGCTCGGACGATCGCCCTGGGGGCGATCCGTCTTGGGGCGAGCGGCATTGTTGTAGAGACCCGGGCGACCGCGCTCGCCAGCGATGAAGCGGGTGCCTTCCGGACGGGAAGGCGCGGCATCAATGCGGGCTGCGCTGCCGAAGCTCGGCGTGCGGGGGCCGTTGCTGTTGAAGCGGCCTTCTGGACGCGGCGAGCGCTCGCCGAAGCGAGGGCTGCTGTCACGGTTGCCTCCGCCAAAGCGACCTTCCGGACGAGGCGAGCGTTCGCCGAAGCGCGGAGCGCTGTCGGGACGGTTGCCGCCGAAACGGGGGGCACCGCCTTCGCGGGGACCGTTGAAGCGTTGAGCGCTGCCATCACGCGGGCCGGCAAAGCGCGGGGCGCCGCCTTCTGCACGGGGAGCGTCGGTGCGTTGGAAGCCACCCGGACGAGCGCCGTGCGGGCGGAAACCACCCGGACGTTGTTTGTTGAAATCGCGGGCACCGTGAGTACGCGCGCCGCCGCTGACGGTCGATCCCTTAGGATCGAGGAAGCGTTGGATCTGGTTCCAAAGGCTGTTCTCGTCGGGAGCGACGAGCGAGACCGCTTCGCCGGAAGCGCCGGCGCGAGCCGTGCGACCAATGCGGTGGACGTAATCGTCCGGCACGTCGGGCAAGTCGTAGTTAATGACGTGGGCGATGTGCGGGATGTCGAGTCCGCGGGCGGCGACGTCCGTGGCCACCAGCACGCGGAAGCGACCTTGGCGGAAACCTTCCAAGGCGCGTTGACGCTGACCTTGGCTGCGACCGCCGTGGATCAGAGTGCATTCGACGCCGGCGTTATCCAGGAAGTACGCGACTTTCTCGGTGCGGATCTTGGTGCGCGCGAAAACGATCACGGAGCCTTCGCGAGCGCTGAGCTCGGTCATGAGCGCGACGTTCTTGCCCATGCTGTCCACGCGGACAAGCTTCTGGGTGACCTTTTCGGCCGGGCGCGACACTTCGCCGGTGTTCACGCGCTCAGGGTTGTTCAGGTAGCGCGCGGCGACTTTGAGGATGTCGGGCGGGAGCGTAGCCGAGAAGAGGAAGCCTTGGCGCTTCTTCGGCAGGAAGTGCACGATGCGGTCGATCTGCGGGGTGAAGCCCATGTCCAGCATGCGATCGGCTTCGTCGAGCACGAGCACTTCGACGTCGTCGAGGTTGGTGTTGCCCTGTTGCAAGTGATCCATCAAACGGCCGGGAGTAGCCACGATGATTTGCGGCTTCTTTTGCAGCGAGCGCGTTTGCGGATACATCGCCACGCCGCCGATCAGCACCGTGGTGACGATGTCAGGCGAGCCAAACGTGAGCATGCGGATGGAGCGAGCGACCTGTTCGGCGAGTTCACGAGTGGGAGTGAGCACGAGAGCGCGCGGGCGCGTGCCCGGCGCGGCGTTCAAGAGACGCGCCACCAAGGGAATGCCGAAAGCGGCGGTTTTACCCGTGCCGGTTTGGGCGCAACCGATGATGTCGCGGCCGGAGAGAGCCACCGGGATAGCGGCGGCTTGGATGGGGGTGGGCGTATCGAATTTGGCGATGACGAGAGCGCGCTTGAGCGCTTCCGGCAAAACGAGTGAGTCGAAATTGGCCAAAGGCGTGTCCATGAGATCCTCCTTGGATCCGTATTTGAGCGGGAGCTATGTTTTTTAGCCCGCGCGGCCGGCCAAATCGCTTTCGAAAGCGTGGCTCGGAGTGATGCCGCGAGGAGATCTTAAGAGGAAAACCCAGCGACGAAATGTGGTGACGCAGGGTGTCCTAGCACGGACGTAGAGCCAAAGGAAAGGAGAATTTCCAGGGGCCACAACGCGCGCAATTTAACTGAGCCTTTACACTCAGCCCCGGATCGCTGCGGTACAATTTTTAGAGGCTATTCGTAACGACACTGTTTTGGGGTGAATGTATGTGGGACCCGGAGCCAAGACCTTCCAAACGTCGCGGCAACATTGCCTTTTCGGTCCTTGCGGGCGCGGTCGCGCTCGGGGTGGCGCTCGCGGCAGGACGCTTTGCCCTGCAAGGCCAAAGCGCACGCATCGCCGTTTCGAGCGAAGCGCGGGCTCGCCTTGTCAACGAGATGGCTGTTGCCCGACTCTCCCAGGCGGTTTCCTCGACGGCCATTCTTTGCCGCGAAGACAAAATGCTCTGTTTCTGGAACCAAAAACTGCTCGATATCGATCAATCGACGTTCGGCTTTATGGACGTTGTGGCCGGTAGCGGCGAAGGCGCGGACCGAAAGCCCATGACCCTTCTTGTGAAGCTTTGCCCCCCGGGCTTCGATTCTCAGGAAAACAAAGTCATTTTGAACTGCGGCAACGAGAACCACGCAGCCGTCGCCGAAGTCGAACTGCGTTTCGTGAGCACCCAGGACTTAGAAGCCTCGCAGCTGCTCGCCGGCGGACGCGCCCAAGGCGACGAGGACAGTTCTGCGATCCTCGCGACGGTGAAAACCGAGTACCAGGCCGGAGAGAACATCAAGCGAAAGTTCTCGAGTTCCGTCGTTATCCGCCGCCCCCGACCCATGGTGCGCGTGGTTGCGGAAGTCGGTCTCTGCACTCCGCTCTGTCAGGTTTCGATGGCCACCGGCGGGGTGAAGTCGCAGCATTTTTGCCTGAGCACTCCGCGCATCGTGAACGGACTCAGCGTGGCAGGCACGGCAAGAGTGAACTTTCGAGTTTACAACGATGGGCCGGGCTACCTCTATAAGTTCAAGGTTTATCGCAAGCTCAAGCCGCTCGCGTTCAATGCGGCCCGCAACGACACCGAGGACTTCGTTTTCGACAGCACGAGGCCCGAGACTTACCGCTGGTGTGCCGACAACATCGACTGCAACGACGAGGACCCCGAGGGGCTCAGCGGAACGAGTTCGAATCTAGCGGCTATCGGATTGCCGCCCGGCGGATCACACGCCTTTCAAGACAGTCTCAACTGCTACGACGACTCGCTCTACTCGCGCCCGTACAACTATTACTACTCTTCGAGCGTGGCCAATCACTACTCTGCAAGCACCAGCACGGTCCACGCCGACGTGCGTGATCACCGCTTCGACGGTGGCGCCGTGTGGTCGCGATCCTCGAGCGTGCACACGTCGGTGTCTACCAGCTGGAGTTCGTCGGTATCGACCACTTTCAGCCAGCTGGCCCTGGCCGCGCGACCCTCGGGTTCGGCGTCCTATACGTTCATTCCCCCTGAGCGCATGGACCCGAAAGTAGAAAAAGAGCCCTGGAAGTACGTCGCGGTTGAGCCAAGAAACGCACTCGCCGCCAACAACGGCCAGAGCAACATCAACGGCACCAGCACCCAGCAAACCGACACCGTGAGCGTGTACCGACATGACACGATCAACGTTTACCACCACACGACAACCGTGATCATGGTGAACACGGGGATGAATTGAATGAGCAATCAGACACGCCTTGTGAAATTCAACAAACGATCCGGGTTCTCGATCGTCGAAGTCGTCGTCGCATTGGCCATTCTCGGCGTCACGGCCGCCGCGGTGACCACGCTGATGGTGCAAAACCAAAAAGTCGTGGTCAAAGCCGAGACGGCCTCGGTTTTCGACGCATCCCTCCAGAAAGCGCTCGAGCTAGCTGATTCCGTGGTCTCGGATGCGGGCCCCTCCCAAGACCGAGGCCTGTGCCGACTGATGACGACGGGCGCCAAGATGGGTGGCATTGGATTTATCGAAGCCAAGTTGCCGGCAGCCCAGCCCTTTGCGGCCGAGAGACCCGTGAAGTTTGACGACTGGGCCCTCAAGTTTGCTCCGGCCAGCTGGACCCCCGTGACAAGCGGTTGCTCGGACGGCGGAAACTATTGGCAGCGGTGTTACCGCCCCAAAGACGGCACGGTAGGAATTTCCAAAACCCTCAACGATGCGCAACAACCCGAGTTTCGCTTTTTGATCACTCCCGTGAAACTGCGCAGCACTTTGAACGCCACCCAGGGTTATACGCCCGTCAATCTGCCCTCGGCTGCGACCCCCGCTCTCGATGCCCGCGACATCGGATTCGTGGTGACTGCGCGCGTTCTTTATCGTGACGGAACCGACCAGACTGCGACGCGAGTCTCCCGCGAACGGCACTCGCTGGTTTGGATGGGCGCCGCGAATTGTCGAAAGGTCGTGAGCGCCAACAAGACGCTCATCCTGAGCGCCTCAGGGATCGGATCGGGCAACGCGAGCGCCGATCAGCTGTACTCGGCCACTCAAAAGAGCGCGGATACGGCCTTGGCGGGCGTGTTCCGCGATACCGTGTACATTCGGGGCGAGTTACTCAAGGATAGCGATGGAAACGTCATCAACTCCTTCCAGGTCAAAAGCCCCACGGCGACTTGGATTACGTCCAACGGGCCCCGCGCTCGGACGCTTACGGACCCTGCGAGCACCGCTCGCTCGGGTTGCGTGGAGACGAGCTACCGCTGTCGAAACCGCAGCGAACCTCGCTCCTGGGCTTCTCGAATCGAGTCGAACCTTGCGATTAAGTTCAATCCCAACAATTCCATCACCAAAGGCGACGGCAGCAGTTTGCGAGCGACCGTGGAGATCGCCCTCGAAGGTCGAAAAGATCTCACCACGCTGGATCGCAAGCCACTCGGGAACACCGAGTTTATGGTCAGCCCCCCGAACTCTTTTCTGGGAAGCGCTCCCGTTACCTATGCCGCGGGCTCTGCGATCGAACTGAAAGGCAGCAGCCCCAACAATGTTTGTTCCAACGTTTGCTCCAAGGACCGAAACTACAACAGTGATTTTGCGGCCAACGGAACGGCTCAAGACACCTATGGACTGTCGTACACGTTTCAGTTGCCGGACTACTCCAATTCCGAGGTACGGATACCGAGTTCCGCGTCGGACAGGCCTAAGCTGGGATGCGTGTGCTGTTTTACCAAGCAGTGTGCCGCCATCGGGACCCAAACGAAGGGTTGGTGCTACGAACAACCGCCCGAGCCCTTGGATTCGAGAATTCCGGAATGCGCGGCGGGCACGCAGTCGACCGAGATCACCACTCGGTTGCCGCTCACGGCGCCCTCGGTCACGGCCGGAAAGCTGGTGAAGTACGAGTTCCAAGGACTCGAAGCGAGCAAGTGCCTCTCCGTGCAAACCGTACAGGTGGGGGGTTCTCTTCAGTTGCGGGTGGAACCCAAGCCTTGCGACAACTCCCTGCCGATTCTTTGCTACGCGCAAGGGCGATTTGTCGCGTCTCCGACGGGCAGCTTTTCCCAGGCGCCTCAGGTCTGCTACGACTTGGGTCAGGAAACTTTCCAGGCTGCCGAGCTCGAGCAGATGATCGAAAACCAGTTTGGGCCGAGGGGACCCTCGAAACAAACCCAGTTTGAACTGAGCATGCTTCCTCCTAAGGCTGCCAACGGGAGCATCACCTTTGTGAATGCCTCGCTCTCGGGAATCTTCCTGGCTCCCCAAGATCAGGAGCAGCTCACGGCCGTGACGGCTTATGGAGACCTGCTCAACAAGCCCCACTGGATCGCGCTCCGTACCGACGAACAAAAGGAAGTTGTGGCCGCCCTTCCCGAAGTCGCTCCCAGTCCCAGTCAGAACGTGAGTTTCTTTGATTACCAAGGCGACATTCACTTCCTCAAAGACCGTGGGGGGATCTTTGTCTCCAACCCTCTGGATACTCTGAGCGTGCAGCTTGCGGGACCCAGCGACGAAGCCGGCGTAGTGCTTCACCACAGCCGTAAAGTTTTCGGAGCGGCGGCAGTCAAGATTGCCCAGGCAGCGACGATGCGCCCCTTGCAGGCTCTCTGCTGGGATCCAACGACGGGAGAGTTTAGTCGCTCCACCGGGTCCACTCACACGCCCTCCCATGGGGCCGCGCTCTGCCGGGCCGATAACAAGTTCTTCTATCCGCCGCTTCAGCCCCTTCAGTGGGCCGCGGCGATGCTCCTTGCCAAGCCTAACCACGAACTTCTGCCCTTTCCGCTCTTTGGTGAAAACGAATCACTGCAGGACGCCTCGCTCTGGGTGGCTTTGCGGAGAGCGCCCTCGGGAGGCCCCGCCGATTGGACCAACTTCCCCGCTCGCGCTCCCGCTTTTTGGTCCACCGGCTATGGACCGCCGTCCGGCCAGTTGATGGATGCCTGGGGCTTCCCGCTCACGAGCGGCGATCCGGACTATTTTCTTTGCCATGCGAGCGGCGTCTCGGCGACGCCCTTTGAGCTTCGCCCGTCGAGCCAAAATGCCTGTGAGATCCAAGACGGCCCCGGCTACTGGCACCCAAGCAACGAGCTTGAGGAAGCTCGGTTCTTTGACGAGCTGATCGCGAAACAGGCCCTGCGATCGGGAGTGGTTATCCGCGTAGCGCCCACGCCCGCACCGACGCCCTCGCCTTCCGCCTCTGCATCTGCATCTGCGGAGGCTGGTCCGGACCCTACGGAATCCTCGAGCAACGACCCGTGAGACTGAGCGATCGGCGCAACGCGGGCTTTACCTTGGTCGAAGTGATGATCGCCCTTGTGGTGTCCACTCTGCTCTTCTTTGTAGGCAGCAAGCTGGTGCTCGACAGCCAAAACAATTCGCTCAAGACCGAGCGCCGCGGGCGACTCAGCGTGGCCATCACCGAGTTCGAGAAGATCGCGAACATGTTGGTGAAGGCCATGAATCCGCTCAACTTCGATCCACGATTCAGCTATCTCCGAAACGGAACGATGCCGGCTCCCGCGGGGGCGACCAATTCGGCCGTGGGTCTGAATTGGGGACCCACGACATCGCCCACGCCTTGGTCTTCGGTCCCGGAGGTACATTTTCGAGTGCCCGAAATCACGGGCCCGGCCGTGTATTCCTCTCGGCGGAAATCTCACGATCTTGATTTCTACTGCCTCGATCAAAACGCCCGGGTTGCGGTCAAGGCGATCTACATGTCTCGCTGTGTGCCGACAACCTGGCTTCCCTCCGTGCGCGCGAACCTCACTCCCACCGCCGTTGCGCTGAATGCTCTGTCACGACCCTTTCTCACGGCAACCGGGGATTTTCAGTGTTGCAAACAAGACCAGGCGACGGGAGCGCGCAGCGGGTGCGTGGACCAAACACAAGAAGTTCCGACGGTGTTCGTGTATCGGGGAGACGGCAACGTCTCGATCCTGCCTGCCGACAGCGACCGCGACGTTTTGGCCGGTCTAGGCTTTATCGTCTCCTTCCAAGTCGACGCAGCAAAGATTCCGGTAGACATGACCTTGTCCACGTTGTGGGTGCAAAACAACTGTCAGATCGGCCGCAAAGGAAAATGGCCCTGTAAAATTCCGCTCCAGCTGCAAGCTGGGCCCGAGATTCTTGATCAGACCGAGCGTAAGGTGAGCCATCAGTCCGTCGTGTTTGCGTCGGGCATGGCCACCGGCACGGCTATGGCACTGCAAGGCTGCGTGTCCGCCCCCTAGAATTCTTTTTTGGTGACTTCTTTGCCGTCGAAACCGACGTGCACCGACTTGCCCTCGAGCGCCGTCTCGATATGAACAGGGCGGCCCCAGAGCTTAAAGAGATTGCGCAGGGTGTGGTCGGCGTAGTCGCTCTTGAGATCGCGCCCGTCGTGGCGGTGCTTCAGGAGCAGTTCGCCGCGGTTAAGGTGATTGGCGTCGACGACTTCGATGATCGGCTGGCCAAAGTTGGTGAGCTGCGCCAGTAGCTGCTGTTTGACCTTCGCGAACTCGCGCGACTCGATCTCGTTCTGGCCGGAACGCTCGTTGTGCGCAAAGGTGAAGAGCTTTTGGCGACGGCAGAAGTCCTCGGTCATGAAGGTATCCACGAAGGTGACGTCGTTGTAGAGCTTGCGCACTTCAAAAATCTTTTCGCGGCCCTTCAGGGTTTTCTTGTCCCAGGTTTGCTTGGCGAGGTAGTCGTCGCAGTCTTCCCAGTCCTTTCCGAACTGGCCCTTGTTCCAGCGCTCTTCAATGTCGCGGAAAAGCTCGATGCCGAGCTTGTACGGGTTCAGGCCCCCCGGCTGCACGGCGGTGGTGCCCGAGTGGGTGTCGGCGTAGTCGATGACTTCGGCGTCGGTGAGGATGCCTTCGGTCATGAGCTTGGTATGCCAGTAGCTAGCCCAACCTTCGTTCATGATCTTGGTTTGGCCCTGAGGCGCGAAGTACAGGGCCTCATGGCGCACGATCGACAAGCAATCCTGTTGCCAGTCGGCGAGTGGAGCGTTTTCGAGCAAGAAACCCAGCACGTCGCGCTCGGGATTTTCGGGGAAGCGTTTCTCGGCCTCAGACTCCGCGCGGATGCGCTGCTTTTGCCCCTCGAGGTACTCGGGCGTGTTCACGTACTTGTCCATGTAGGACTTGGCCTGGATCTTCTGCACCTGCTTGGAGGGATCCTCCGAGCCGTCGCTCTCTTTGCGACGGCGGCGGATCGCGGCGCCGTGAAGGTCGATCAGATTGTCGATCGAAAGGCAGGCATCCATGAACTCTTCGACCGTGTCGACGCCGTACTTCTCTTGGTGCAAGCGCACGCGCACGGCGTGGTTGGCCATTTCGTCGAGCATTCGCCGATTGGTGTGCGCGAAGAACTGGTTGTTCTTGAAAAAGTCGCTGTGCCCATAGACGTGGGCCATCACGAGCTTCTGCTCCATGAGCGAATTCGACGTGAGCAGGTACGCGTAGCAAGGGTCCGTGTTGATGACCATCTCGTAGATCTTCGAAAGCCCGTAGGTGTAGCTCTTGGCCAGACGGTCGTACTCCATGCCAAAGCGCCAGTGCGGATAGCGCTGCGGGAAACCGCCGAGCGCGGCGATCTCGTTGACCTCCCCCGCGTCGACGACTTCGTAGGTGACCTCGAAGAAGTCGAGGCCGGCGGCCACCGCCTTAGCACGAATGTGATCGCGCCAGTCCTGCAGCTCTTTAGACAAAGGCTTGAGTCTCGCCATCTCTATCCTTTCGTGGCGCGAGCCACTACCGCCCGGCCCCCAGGAAGTGTTTGATGGATTCGTAGATGCCTTCGCGGTCCGCGATGCGCGAGGAGACGATCTTCTCGTTGTCGTTGAAGCGCTCGAGCAGATCCTTGAAGAACTGACCCGATCCGTAGCGACTTTCGACTTGGCCGTAGGCAAATTGGTTCACGATGGGAAGCATTTCGTCGGCGAGCAAGTCGAGACAAACCTTGGTGTCCTCGCCCGACCAGTTGTCGCCGTCGGAGAAATGAAAAACATAAATATTCCAGTCCGCCGCAGGGTAATCCTTTTTGAGCATCTCAAGCGCCAGCTTGTAGGCGCTCGAGATGAGCGTGCCGCCGCTTTCGCGCACGCGGTAGAAGGTGTCCTCGTCGACTTCCTTGGCCGTGGCGTCGTGAATGATGTAGCGGCGCGTGAGGCCCTTGTACTGCGAGCGCAGCCACGCATCGAGCCAGAAGGACTCGGTGCGCACGATCTCTTTTTGCTCGTCGCCCATGGAGCCCGACACGTCCATGATGTACAGGATGACGGCGTTGGTTTGCGGGCGCGGCGTTTCGGCCCAGCCGCGGTAGCGCATGTCCTGTTTGATGGGGATGATCACCGGATTCTTGGGGTCGTAGATGCCCGAGGCGATCTGGCGTTTGAGTGCTTCCCGGTAAGTGCGCTTGAAGTGGCGCAGCGACTGGGGCCCGAGCGTGTGGATATCGGTGTACTTGTGGCTCTTGGAAGTGACGTCGCGCGAGCCCTTAGGGAGAATATTCGGCAGCTGCAGCTCTTTGCCGAGCATCTCGGCGAGTTCTTCCATGGAAACTTCGACTTCGAGTTCGTGCTGGCCTTCGTTTTGGCCGGCCTTGCCCTCGCCGTCGCCCTCTTGCGGTTCGCCGCCGGGGACGGGATCGCCGGGATTACCCTCGCCCTGCCCCACGCCGCCACCTTGGTTAGAACCGAAGGTGAAGCGCGGGAGATCGATCTGCGGAACGGGAATGGAAACTTTGTCGTTGCCCTTGCGACCGATCATCTCGCCGTTAGAAATGAACTTCTTGAGGTTCTCGCGGATTTTGCCGCGCACGATGTCGCGAAATCGAGAGTGATCTCGTTTGATCCCCGACATCGTAAAGACCCGGCCGTCGCCCTCGCCCATATCGATGATTATAGCGGAGACCGCGGGCCGTAGACGCGTGCAAAAAAGGTTAAGAACGCGGCGCCGTTATTTTGACGCCGCGAGTGAAGGACCGCAGAGAGAGACTGGGCCTACTTTTTCCAGCGGGGGCCCGCGTAGTTGCGGACCTGGCAAGCCAAGTCGTCCGCGGCCACATCCGGGGTGTACAGGTACGGAGGCGTAAACACGTTCTCGGGCTTGTGCTGCTCCAGCCAGATCCCGCTCTTGAGCAAGTTGCCCGAGGCGCGGGAATATCCCTCACGGTCGCCGCTCGTGGTAACGCCGAGCTTGTTCTGATTGCCGACTTTGGGCGCCCAGATGCTGTTCTCCACGAAGATCTGGCACTTGTTGTAGCAAGTGATGTCCACGCCGTTCTCGGAGTAGTCGTAGAAGTCGTTGTAGATGTGCACTTGATAGCCGTCCACCTTGGGCTGGCGATCGTCGCCTTTGAGCCAATGGTTGTGGTGCAGGGTGACCTTGCCTGGCTTGAGATCTTCGGTGGCCGTGATGAGCATGGCCTTGTTGGGCTTGTCGGTGAGGCGCGTCCACGAAATCGTGATGTCCGTGGCCCCGCGCTTCATGTCGATGAGCCCGTCGCCAGACTTGGAGCTTTCCACGTGGTGGATCCACACGCGCTTGGCGCCGTCGTTGATGCCGATGTTGTCCATGCCTTCGGTGTCCTGTCCGCCGGGCGCCGACTCGGTCACCTTGATGTCGTTCAGGATCACGTTCTGTGCGGTCTTCGGAATGTCGATCGTGTTGTTCTTGATTGTGATCTGGGCGCCGCGACCATCCACCGTTTTGTCGGACTTGAAGACGAGCTTGCTCTTGAGCGTGATCGTGCCGCTCACGCCGAAGATGATCCACTTTTTGCCGGAGGACTGAACGCCGTAGCGAAGAGTCCCTTTGGCGCCGTCGTCGGCCAGCGAGGTGACTTTGTACATCTCACCGCCTTGGCCGCCGGTGGTTTCGCGACCGAAGCCTTCCAGCTCGGAGAGCAGATCGTTTTGGCACACGGAATCCGTGTAACGGAGACAGTCGCGCGGCGCGGGAGGCTCGGAGCAACCCACAGGCGGAGTCGACGTGGGGCGCGGCGTGGGCGAAGGCGATGGCGTGATGGTGGGCGTGGGCCGCGGAGTGGGACGTGGAGTCGGCGTGGCCGTCGGCACGGGAGTGGGCCTCGGAGTGGGAGTGGCGGTCGGCGTGGGAGTCGGGAAACTCGTGGGGTAAGGCGAAGGATAGCTGGTGGGCAGCGGCGAGGGCACAGGGCCGGGACGGACAGCACCGCCTGCTAATGCCGATAACGAAGCCCCAAAGCCAAGCGAAAAGGTGACCCAGTGCGAGAGTTTGCTCATGGCCCCTCTTCGTCCCTTGCGGCGTGGATCTGAGCCCTTCGCGAGGAGAAGCGTTCCGGGATGTTCGAGAGAGGCGATTCGCCCCGCGGCAGTCGTAAGTATTTGATGTTGCTGACCTTGCGGAAGTCCCTCAACCCACGCGGGAACTTGTCCGATACCCTCAAGAGAATGCCTCTTTACGCCGTCCGCCGATGGGATCTGCTCAGCCTTCTCGCGCTCTTTGCGTGTGAGCCCGCGCAGCAACATCTCGCCTCGGTGCGACTGGTGATTGAGAAGCCCGCCCGGAAAGCCGGACAACTTCAATCCGGGCTTAGCTCGGCCGACGGCAGCACCCAGTACGAACTGTCAGCGGACTCTTGCTACTTTATTCACGTCACGGGCAGCGATCATCCGTCGCTGCGGCGCTTGACCACCTCCGAGGCCGAATGTGCCAACGGCCCCTCGGGGCTTGGCATGGTGGCGGGCCTGTACAACAAAGGCGAAAAGGCCGAACTCGAAGTGCCCACCGGGCCTCGACGCCGTTTTGATTTACTGGCGCTCCCTAAGTCCGCACTCCCCGACGGGGTCTGCAGCAAAACTTTTTCCGTAGATCCTTCGCTCGAGGGCGACGGCAAAGTGCAAATGAAAATCGGCCCGCAAAACTTCGATTTCGATGTGGATAAACTCACGCGACTCGTGGCCACCGGGAGCGGAGAAATCAAAGCGGGCGACAACGTGATCACCCTCAAGATGGCGGGCCAAGACGCCACGGGCGTGCCCTATACGTGCTCTGATCCGGATCCCGAGCCGAGTCCCTCCCCGACACCTTCGGCTTCTCCCGTACCTTCGCCATCGGCCTCGCCTTCTCCCACGTTTTCGCCCTCGCCCTGGCCCACGCCGTCAGCCCTGCCTTCGGCCAACCCGATTTCGTACACCGTGGACACGACTTCGCTCGAGCCCATCACGAAGTCCAATGTAACTAACTACTTCTTTGGCGGAACCTGCTCCCCCAACGACACCATCATCCTATGGGCCTTCAGCGCGGGAGGGCCCTCAGGCACCGCGGGGTGCTCGGGCGGAACTTGGGGCGTGGGATTACCAGACATGAGCGTTCTCCCCGAGGGGACGATCACGTTGACCCTCACCACCGAGGACAACGCCACTCAGACCCGCGACCTCACCAAAGACACCACGCCTCCCACAAGCTCGGGGGTGCAGATTCAAGGTGGCGCGCTCTCCACCAATCTTATGAGCGTGACGCTCACCCTTTCATCCACGGCCGCCACCCACGTGTACGTCACGAATAGTCCGGGATGCGTAAGCGGGGGTACTTGGCAGTCGATCACCCCGTCTACTTCTTGGACTCTCGGCCAAAGCAATGCGGTGGCCACCGTGTACGCAAAGTTTAAGGACGAGTACCAAAACGAAACGACCTGCACGAGCGACTCGATTATCCATGACAACACACCACCAAGCGTGTCCGTCGCGGCCGGGGGGCCGATCGATGCCGCCAACCAGCTATCGACGTTCGTTTCGGGCACCTGTTCGGAAAACACTTCCCCGGTCAACCTCAGCGGCACTTCGGCCGGCGTGTCACGCAGCCTTGGGACGACCACCTGCAGCGTCTCCGTTTGGTCCACCACGATCAACTCCAGCACGCTCCCCAACGGCACACTCACCCTCACCGCCTCGCAAACGGACGCCGCTGGCAACCAAGGCCAGGGGTCCGCGAACTCCTCCAAGAACGTCGAACTCAGGGTGTTGCCCACCTACACCAGCGGCGAACATTGGGGGCAGTACGTGGCTAAGTCGGGCGCGCAGCCCTGGGGCGGCACCGACACCGCGTGTATCAGCACGACCCCCGGCGGCTACAGCAGTTGCCGCCACGGCGGAGAGCTGCGCAAAGTGGTGGTGGAAGGCCAAACGGACTGCGACAACGTCACGCTTTCGGAGACCCTGGGCTTGTTCAATTGGGTCTGTGAAGAATCGGCCAACCGCGTGACCTTCTACACCACAGGCTTGCGCTCGGGCGCTCAGTTGAGCGACCTTATAAACTTCGCCGGTCCGTCCTGGCAATCTAACGTGGTCTCGGTGACCGTTCAGGATACTCCCAGCAACTGGGTTCTCTCCAGCAATGCGGGCGTGCCTTGGTGGCCCACGACGATTTCAACCTATACCTCAGTAGCCGGTGGTTCGATCAACTCTGGCGTCCCTATGATCTATGTTGTCACGAACGACTTGAGTTTGACGGGCGGAATTATTCTCAACTCGGACTCTCTTTCCTTCGTGGTCAAACCGGGAGAGGTTCTGAGTCTCAACGCAGCCTCAATGACCGGGGTCACTGTTACCGCGACCACCAAATACGCCTGGATCGAAGGCAACTTCAACTGCGCGAATAAAGCGAATAGCTACGGCGTACTAACGAACACGGGATCCAACTTTGCACGGGTGGATCATGTCCAAGCGTCGAACTGCACCAATGCGGGCGTAAAGATACAAGGTAACAACTCTTACGTGCGCGACCTTTTGGTTGCCAACTCAGCGGTGGGCCTGGGTTTCTACAACTCGAGTTGGGGCAGCGCCGAGGAGATCCGCGCGGTGAGCTGTACCACCGCTGGCGTGCACATACAGAGTACCAACTCGTTTGTGCGCGACTTGGTCGCCGCCAACTCGGCCGTAGGCCTTATGTTCCTCAACTCGAGCGGGAGCAAAGCCAACGAAATTCGTATCTTCAACAGCACCTCCACAAGCTACGGAGCTCTTCACGTGGAAGACTCCATGAATACGGTGCTCACTCAGGTGCTTTCAACCGCGAATGCCGGCGACGGCATTGTCATTAGATCCAGCTCGCCAAGCCACAACAACAATCGGATCGTGGGATTCACCTCCACCCACAATAATTATGATGGAGTCTTCGTCGTCGATAGTGCCGCGAGACAAACGGACAATATCCTCCACAACGGCGTATCCGCCGGCAACGATCAAGGCTTCGCCTTTAACTATGCCGGCGGCATCACGGCTGGACAGGTCGTCGCCACCAATAACCAAACTTACGGCATTCGCCTGGCATCCAGCTCCACCAACAAGTTTACGGGCAATCTCTTGGCGGGCACTAACAACAACGACAACTGCTATGTTTCCGGTGGATCGGACGGACTCACCGGCTCCTGTGGAACCAATGGACCCTCCGATGCCACGCTCAAGACGAGCGTCAACCTCGATCAAAGCTTCTTCGGCAAAGTGACCACGGACGACAGCTTCAACCAGAGCGACACGTCCGGAATTTCGGCCGGTCAGGGGTTCTGGACGAGCAACCCCCTGGACGGCACCCGCTTCAACAATCCTTGGCGTAGCTGGGGGATTCTCGGTGCGTCCTACATCGCCCCCGCGCCCGAGATCAAAGGAGCCTGTACCGCGGGCCCCTGCCAGATCTGGGACTGGACCCTTCCCACAGGCGTCAACAACGCCATCAAGCAGCGCACGGGCAACGCAACGTCATCCAATGATTCCTTTTTATCCGGTAACGACTGTCCCGAAGAAGTCGACGGGGACGTCAAGACCATGGCTTTGAACGGAAGCGAATACCTCACGAACGCGATCGAGATCCTGAACGACGGCCGAGGCAACGACGACGGGCTTTGCGAAGACAACGAAGCATGCCTGTACACGCCCAACTTCGGCGCCTACCAGGGCTACGGCAGCCTGGGCAGTTGCACCTTCGATTCCGCGGGCGGGCTCTCGGGCATCACGATCCGTGGATACAACAGCAACTAAGTTTCTTAAGACCGCCCAATCCCCCCGAACCTAGGGGTTGAGCGTGAAACGCGCGAGGCGCGGCGCTTTGTCGCCCGTTTCGCCGCCGCCAAGCCGCCCTTCGCCGCCCCACACGACCGGGGCCTTGGGGTTGCGCAGGTCGGCCGTGAGGGAGCCGAGATGCTTGAACTCGCCGATGCGACCCAGGGAGTTCATGACAGGCGCTGGCGGCAGCGTCTCGGGGTCCTCGAGCTTCTCAAGCCTAAGCCCAATGAGCTCGATGCCTCCGCCGGTTTCGCAGGCGATCAAGAGGGTGGCGGGATAGGCGCCCTCCACGGGAACGTCTTCCAGAGGCTGCTCGATGGCGACCATGCCGGCCGCGCGACCAGGCAGCGTGCCGATTTGCTGGAGCTCTTCTTCGTGGCTCTCGGGGTTCATGCGCACGCGAAAGAGCACGCGTGAGCCGCCGCAAGTGCCGTACAAAAATCCGTCCGTCATTGTGGCGGCCGAAAGATCGAAACCGGGTTGCGGCACTTTGAGCGGCGTGGGTTTGGCCTTGATGTCCGTTTGCCCCAGCCGCAACAAGCGGTCGTTCTCGCCCAAAAGCCAAAAGTTACCGTCGGCATCGCGGTGCAAATGACCGTTGCCCGAGAGGTCCTTGCGCAACGACTCCCGCTTCTCGGAATTCAAGTAAGGCTCGCGCCAAATGGTGGAATCGGTCAAACCAAACACGAAGTCGCCGATGTGCGCCACGTCGTTGATGGCGCCGGGCTCGCGCGAGCGACGCACGCGCAACTCGCCCTCGACGATTTGCAAGATCGAGTGACGCACGAAGGCACCGAGTCCGCCGTCCTGCATGCCGAGAAACGCCACCAGCTCTTCGCCGGATTTCTGGAGAACTTCGGAGCCCATCAACGAACGGACCATTCCCGGAACCACGCCTTGTTCCAGCACGGCAAAGGCCGTGTCGCCCGTGGTGGTTCCACGCAGTCCGTTGACCAAGGCAAAGGCCCCCTTGCAGTCTTCCTCGATCTTGAGATTCTTGAAGACCGGCTTGTCGCCATCGATCACGACGCGAAAGAGGAGGGGCCGGGCAAAACTCAGTCCGCAGAGCAAGGTTCCGTCGTTCTGAATCTCGAGCGAACTCACCGAGGAACGCTCGGGAGCGCCCGTGAGTTTCACGGCGGGGACCTCAAAAAAATCCGTCTTCATCACGTTCTCCTTCACTTGGTCACGCTGACGCCCAATTCAGCGAGAGTCGCTTGCACGCGCGCAATCTTGTCGCGCGCCTCGGTCAGCTTGAGTCTTTCTTTGTCGATCACCTCGGGCGGAGCGCGAGAGACAAACGACTCGTTGCCGAGCTTCGACTCCTGGCTGGCCACGATTTTGCGCAAGGACTCGACTTCCTTCTCGAGGCGCAACTTCTCCTCGGCGATGTCCACGAGTTCGCCCAAGGGAACCACGAACTCCACCGAAGTGCCCGCCTCCAGCGCGCTCACCACCACTTTGGTGGTGGGTCCGGCTGGCGGCACGTCCGAGAGCTCGGCTCGAGCGAGCAAGGCGAGCGCCTCCCCGCTGTGTTTCAGCAGGCGCGCGGTGTTGGGGCCCGCGCCGTTGACCGACACCGGAATCTTTTTGGAGGGCGGCACCTTGGATTCGGCGCGCAGGTTGCGCAAGGCCGTGACCGCATCTTGCAGGAACTTGAACTCCGCCAAGGCATCCGTGTCGGGGAAGGCGTCGCCGAGAGGGAAAGTCTCGAAGCTGATCGTGTCCTCGGGCTTCACTCCGGGCATCTCGTGCCAGATCTCTTCGGTCAGGTGCGGGCAGAGCGGGTGCACGAGCTTCAGGATCTCGCCAAGTACGTGCATCAAGACCGGCACCGAATCGGCGCGCGTGCTCTTGGCGGACTCGATGTACCAATCGCAGTAGTCGTTCCACACGAAGTGGTACACCACGTCGGCCGCTTCCTGCATGCGGAACTCCGACCACGCACGGCTCAAATCGCGTGCCGTGGCGTCCAGGCGCGAGAGGATCCAACGGTCGTGGAGGTGCCGGGCCTGGGGCCGCTTGCGCCATTCGGTGGGGCCGATCTTCTCGGCCTCGGCAAAAACGAAACGGGCCGCGTTCCAGATTTTATTGATGAAGTGACGATAGTTCTCGATGCGCTCTTCCGAGAGGCGCATGTCCCGGCCCTGCACGCAAAGGGCGTTCATCGTGAAGCGCAGCGAATCGGTGCCGTAGAGCTTGACGATGTCGAGGGGGTCCTTGGTGTTGCCCTTGGTCTTGGACATCTTCTGGCCCTGCTCGTCGCGCACCATCGGATGCATGTACACCTTGGAAAAGGGAGTGCGCCCCGTGAGCTCCTGCCCCATCATGATCATGCGCGCCACCCAGAAAAAGAGGATGTCGAAGCCCGTCTCCAAAACCTGGTTCGGGTAGAACTTCTGAAAGTCAGGGGCGTCCTTGTGCGGCCAGCCGAGAGTGGAAAACGGCCACAGCCCGGAGCTGAACCAGGTGTCCAGGACGTCTTTGTCCTGCTCCACGGCGCCACCGCACTTGGGACACTTGGCAGGCGCTTGAACCGCTACTTCGATGTGCGCGCACTTTTGACAGTGATACGCCGGGATCTGCTGCCCCCACCAAAGTTGCCGCGAGATGCACCAGTCGCGGATATTCTCCATCCAGCGCAAGAACTGATTCTTGAACTCTCCGGGGATGATTTCGATCTCGCCTGACTTGGCCGACTCCGCCGCGCGGTTGGCCATGGCATCCATCTTCACGTACCACTGGTACGAAAGAAACGGCTCGACCACGTCATGGTAGCGCTCCGACACGCCCAAGCGAACTTTGTATTTTTCGATCTTCTCGACCAGGCCGCGCTCTTCCATGAGCGCCACGATTTTTTCGCGCGCCTTGAAGCGGTCGAGACCCGCGAAACCCGCAGCCTCGCTCGGTAGGCCCGCGACGATCTTGGCATCGGGCGTGAAAATGTTGATGAGCGGGAGCTTGTTGCGCTGACCCACCTCGAAGTCGGTGAAGTCGTGCGCGGGAGTGATCTTGACCACGCCCGATCCGAACGCACGGTCCACGAAGTCGTCGCCCACGATGGGGACCTCGCGGTCCGTGAACGGCAATTTCACTTTTTTGCCAATGAACTTTTGGTAGCGGTCATCCTGAGGATGGACCGCGACGCCGCTGTCGCCAAGCAAGGTTTCCGGACGCGTGGTGGCCACCACCAGAAACTCGTTCGTTCCCACGATCGGGTACTTCAAGTGCCACAGCGAGCCGTCGCGCTCTTCCATGAGCACTTCGAGATCGGAGAGCACGGTCTGACCCTTGGGCGACCAATTAACCAGGCGCTCGGCGCGATAGATGAGACCCTTGTTGTAGAGTTCCACGAAGGCGTGCGTCACCGATTGATTGAGCACGGGATCCATCGTGAATTTCACGCGCGACCAATCGCAGCTGGTGCCCATCAAGCGAATCTGCGAATAGATACGCGGCTGAAAATCCTCGATCCACTTCCAGCATTCCTTGAGGAATCCTTCGCGGCCAAGATCGCGGTAGTTCACACCCTTGGATTCGAGGTGTTTGACGACCTGCATCTGAACGGCGATCGAGGCGTGGTCGGTGCCAGGCAAGTAAAGCGTTTCGTCGCCCGACATGCGATGCCAGCGCGAGAGGGTGTCCTCCAACGCCAACATCAGAGCGTGACCCTGGTGCAAAACGCCGGTCACGTTGGGCGGGGGCATCACCAACGTGAAGGTTTTGCCCGTGGGTTTGGCGTGACGCTTGGCCGTTTCTTCCGGACGAAAGAGCCCGCGCTCTTCCCAAAATTTCTGCCACTTGGGATCGCAAACTGTCGGTTCAAACGCCTTTTCCATAGCAAAGGCCAGAACTTACCAGGACTCGACGCAGGTGGACAGCGCAGGCGGCGGCCTCTCGGGGATGACGCTAGGCGGCGCTACGTCAGAGATGGTCCAAGGAGTAGCGCTGCTTCTTGCGAGCCTTGGGCTTGAGATCGGCCCCGAGACGCATGCCGAGCATCCAGTAGCGGTTGTAGCGTTGGCCGGCGGCCACATCGAGTTCCTCGCCATAGCTGGCCAGGTCGATGCTGAGAAAGGGCAAAGCTTGCAAGGTAAGCCCCGCCGTCCAGTAGCCCTGGAAGAATCCAAGTCTGGCGTCCAAGAACAGGGTGCCGGCCTCCACACCCATCTGCATCTTCTTGGTTTTGTCCATTTCGGTGTTGGTGAGCTGACGAAGGTCGAAGAGCAACTTCACGCGGGCGAAGGGAGAATCAAAGCCCCAGGCCGTGCCCAAGTTGACCTGCTGCTTTTGGCGATCCAAGTCGGGTTGAGCAACCGTGTTTCGAAAAGTGGTGGTCCCGATGTCTTCCACCGCGAGGCCCAGAGCCACGAACTGGGGGCCGAAGTCTTGGCGCGCTTGGACGCCCAGGTTGATGGCGATCGCGTTGCCGTGGCGCATGAGCGAGGTGAGCAAACTCGTGTTGGAGGTCAAAATGCTCCCGGCCGTGAGCGAGTCGAAGAGCTGCTTGCGGCGCTGATAACGAATCGACGCCCCGAAGCTGAGCAATTTCTTGTAGCCCCATGCACTGCCCATGATCACGCCGTAATCGTTGCGCGTCTCCAGATCGAGCTGCGGATTGACGGGGTTGCGATACACCACGGACGCATCCAGATAGTTCCAAAGACCCAGCGCGAAGCCGGGCACGTGAAGGTGCGGAAACACGTTCACCTGCATGCCGAGCGGTTTTCCGAGAAAGGGCGCAAACTTGGAACTCAGCGTGTCCGACCCCGAAGTGAGCGTCGCCAGTTCGCTAAAACTGCCGACGAAGTTCTGGTTGGCCCCCAAGACCGGGTTCAAGATCTCAACGCCGTAGGTTTCGGTGCGCGCCAGACCCGCCGGATTATAAAAGAGCGCGGTGCCGTCATCCACCACGGCAACTCCGGCATTGCCGCGGCCAAGCCAGCGGATGTCGCGAAAATTGTCGCGCGTGTAATCACCGGCGTGGGCGGAGAATGCAATAAAGTGCCCGGCGAGCACACCGGCGAGCAACCGAGCCTCACGCACCCTCATGGCGTCACCGCAAGACAAGGGATTTCGCCGGTACCTAAGCCGATGCTCGGACTGCCGGTGAGCACCAACAGACGAGCCAAAAGACAAGCAGAGTTGTTGGGATCCGTGGTGCAGGGCACGGGATCAAAAGGCACCGCGGGCAGTAGCGACGTGTCGAGCGCGCCGGTGGGCAGACCCGAACCCGATCCGATGGCCGGAATCGTTTCCACGATGCGAGGAATCGCCGTCATCACGCGATCCAGCATGTCGTTGGGCAAACCCGTCTCCGGCCCGTCCAAATCTTCGACCGTGTGGCAGGCGTGAAAGTTCACCCGCAAGGTGTTCGACGAGTTAAAGGCGTAGCGGTTCAGAATCACGCCCATCCGGGAATAGAACAAAAAGAGGGCGTAGAAATTGAGATCCACGGAGCGGTTCGCGGCGCGCGGGCCGTACGCCTCGATGATGGACACGGCGGTTTCCATGTCGGCCACGTTCTCGTCGGTCGCGCCCTCGTAGTGCTGAGCGAAAATCGTCAACAGGGTCTTGGAACTGAGATCGCTCGTGAGCGCCGAAAACAAATCGAGCAAACGCAAACCCGCTCGGCCCGCGTAGGCCGCGGACGCCAGGTAGGCGATCTCTTCCTCGGTCGAGCGCCGAGCAAGCACGGGCGAGATGTTGGTGATCGCGTTGTCGAAATCCAAGCGATCGAGCGCTTTGCGGGTTTCGGCGATGCGGTACTCGTCGGACGAGGGGTCGACCAGGTTGCTGAGCGGGTTTGCGCAACTGACGAGGCTCAGCAATCCCCACGCCACGCCCGCGCGCGTGCCGCTAGAAACCGAAAACATATCTCACCACGTACTTGCGATCATCCAGGCGCTCGGCCGGATTGAGCGAGATGTTCTCGCCGTAAGTGGCGAACTCGAGCGCGGCGAATCGCCCCTGCAGTCCGAGGCCCGCGGTCCAGTAGCGCCCTTGATTGAGGCCCGCGCGCAAAAAGAAAAAGCTCTGCACGTTGAGCTCGTAACCCAAGTGGAAACGGTCTTGCGCGCTGCTCGCCCCTTTTACGTGGGCCACGTCTTTGACCTCGAAGCTGAGCGTGCTCTTGAGCCCACGGCCGTGCTTGGGATTGAGCGAGAAACCCACGTTGATGCGTTGGGGAAGAGCCGGCGGCGCACCGGGGGCCCCGCCCGACCCGGTAAAGAGTATTCGGCGATCGTAGAGCTGCGTGTTGCCCACATCCAGCACCGCCACGGCGAGCGTGGGCATGAGCGCCGAAGGATAAGTGGCAAGTAGTCCCGCGTCGGCGCCATAGCCGATGCCTTCCTGAAACTGCCCGCCGAAAGAAAGCCCGCTGGCGTACTCGGCCGCGGTGTAGCTGCGATTGACCTCGGCGCGATCGAGCGCCTTCACTCCCGCCCCGACCTTGATGATGCCGCCAAAGAGCGAGGCTCCCACGTTGGCGTAAAGAGCCAGATCGGTGGTGGCGAAGAAGTTCAGATCCGTGGTGGTGGGATCGACGTACGCGTCGGCGTAGGTGCGGACCACCGCTCCGAGCGAAAAGTTTTTAACCAAGAACTGCGGAGTGAGGCTCACGCCCAAGGCCTGATTTTTGCCCGGATTGGCGGTGACGTTCTGGGCGATGGCCGCCATCGCCGCGATGCTCTTAAACGAACTTGCAAAGAGTCCGATGGCCCCTTGGGACATCAGAACTTCAAGATCGAAGATCTTGGCTTGGGGCCCGGCCGGACGCGCGACGCCCGCGGGGTTGTAATAGACGGCCTCAAAGCCCACATCGTGAGCGGTGTAGGCATCGCCCATCGAGAGCGAGCGCGAGGCCTGAAAAAAGGGACGCTCGCGCGCCGCCCAAGCGGGGGTCGATACGATCAAAGCAAGCCACAGGGCAGAGCGCTTTGAGAGGCAATTCACCTTTCTAGTTTAAGGGGATTGGCTCCGGGGCCCGACCCAGAAAATTGGCGTCCTCGCTTTCCCTCGTCGCGCCCTCATTTTTTCTTTAAAATCAATTATTTATGCGTTTTCGGAGCGAATCTCTCCCAACTGCGCTTCGATTTCCTTTACTCTATAAGACATGAGAATCGGAAGGAATCCGTGGAACCTAGGCCCCCTTCTCGGAGGGATCGTGCTGTTTTCGGTAACGGGATGCGTAGGCTCCGAAAAACGTGCTGGCGCCATCGTCGCTGCTCCCGAGGAGCCGAGTGACCCCGTGGGTCCCGAACCAGCTCCGATAGAGCCCTCCCTGAGTTGGGCCGACAAGCGCCATGCCGCAGGCTGGTCAGACAATGCCCGCGCGGTGTCGTTTGGAATCGAGGCTTCGGTTCCTGTCGGCGCGCATGTCGAATGCCGTGCCGCTCACGCGTCGGCTCTCTCGTCGACAAGCTTCGCAGACTGCTCCGTGAGCGAGGGGATCGTGAACCTCTCTCCCGCTCCCACGCCCGACCACACTCAAGGCGCCTATGTCTTGGAGGCTCGCATCGTTGCAAACGATGGGGAAGTTTTGAGCAGTCTCCAACGCTCGGTGTACATGCACCACAGCCTCGATGGTAAGTCCCCCTGTAGCCTGGGAGTGAGCGACGACGCCCTGATCGCAAAAGCGCGCGAGTTCGTGCAGGCCGACGGTGTCTTCGGTGAAGCGAGCGTTGTGGCGGCTCCGTCGGTGAAACTTTTCTTTGCCGAAGGTACCCAAACCGAACTTCTCTCCATCGCTCGCCGCTTCCGCCTTTCGGCCGATCGTCAGTGGCTCGTGGTTACACGCGACCACGCCTCACGCCGAGAGCTCAGCTGCCAGCCAGGCATCGCCCTGAACGGCCGCGATTTGCCGAGAGTGTGGGATCCGGACCACAACGGCGGCACGTTCGTGTTTTCGCAAACCGAAGTCAGTTGTGACGCGCTCGTCTCGAACGCCCAGGGCGAAGGGGCTTGTCTTGCGGTTGCCGACGGAGCCATTTCGCTGGTGCGCAACGTGGCTCGCCTCTCGAGCAAGCTCCAAGGTTTCCGCAGTGCCGGATCCTTTTCGCCTAAGACCAAAGATATCGAGAACGTGAAGCCGTACATGATTTTTCTTCCGGACTGAGCGATACTTTCCAGGTCCGGAGGGCGAGGGAACGACGCGCACCACGGCGGGCAACCGTCGAGGTTTTTGTACTCAGGCGTAGGGATCGCGGTCCGTGCCTGATCTAAGGATGTCAAGACCTTCCATTTTCCGTCGTGCCCTCCCTTTCGGACTTTTGGGGGAATCGCACGCATGTCTTGGGCTCAGAGCCTGTCCGACTTATCGCTCTATCGTCGTCAAGTTGATCGCTTGGCCGCGCGTCTTCGCGGGCGCACGGCCTTCCGCCACGATCCCGAGGCCGAGGAGTTCATTCGACTCGCGGCCGCCGACGCTCCCCGTTTGGCGCGTCTCTTGCGCGATGAAGTGATGGCGGGGACTTGGCAAGGCACCCCGACGGCCTTTCATGACGCCTTCCTGGCCGGAAAAGTTCGGCGACTTGTGAAACTTTCCCCCTTCGATCAAGTGGTGCATGCGGTGCTGGCCGAAACTCTCGCCGCGCGCATTCGCCCTCAACTGGGATCCGAGCTCTACTCCTATTTGCCCGGCCGCTCAGCCCACGGAGCCCTCCGTGCGTTGGGAAATTTTCTGCGTCACCACCGCGCCAGTCGGCCCGATCCGCGCACGCGAGCAGTGTGGGTGTTTCGCTCCGATATTCGCGCCTACACGGACAGCATTTCCTTGCAGGCCGAGGGGCCCTTGGGGCGCGCCATGGCGGCGATGCTGCAGAACGAAGCCCCTTGGCTGGAAAAAACGATGCGAGCCGCACTCCTTCCGGCGGGCACAGGAACATCGGGACCTGAGCGAGGCCTGGCAACCGGTTCTCCGCTCGTACCGGTGATCGCAAACTTCTTTCTTCTTCCACTTGATCGATGCCTGAGCGCTCAAGGAGACCCCTCCCGATACTACGGACGCTTCGGCGACGACTTCCTCTATGCGGATACGAAGCAAGACCGATTCTTGGAACAAGTTGCTCGAATCACTCCGTTGCTCGCCGAGCGAGATCTCGAAATGAACCCAAAGAAAATTCGAGCCGTGTACTTTACGGGCTCCGGCGGGCCCGCTACTCCTTGCGCGCTGCCGGGCCTCACGGGATCGCATCAGATCGACTGGCTCGGCTACCGCATCGACTTTCGTGGCCGACTCTCCCTTCCTCCGACAAAAACCCAGGCCTTCCTGCGCTCCCTGCGCCAACGGACGCGCTCCTTGCGCCAATCCTCGCCGCCAGCACTGGCGGCCACCACCGTAGCGCGCGGGCTACGCGTGGCGCTCACACCGGGCAACGCAGCCGCCGAGTCGCTCACTCCCGAGCTTCTGCACGAAGTCGACGACCGCTCTTACTTGCGCGACCTCGATTATCGCGTGGCACTCGGTGTCGCCCAGAGCCTCGTTCGAAGTCGGGGAGCGAAGGCCTTTCGCACCCTCTCCTACCGCAGTCTGCGCGATCTCGGCTTGCCTTCGCTCGTGTGGGAACGCAATCGCCCACGGATCAAGGATTCCCGATGAAAGCGCTCGATCAATGGCGCCAACAAGAGGAGCTCGAGCGTGCCGGACGCTTGGGCGTGGAGGAAGCGCTTCTCACCGGACACACCCTCGTCTACCTTTGGCATCGATCCCGGCTGTTTCTGCTTCGCGTAGGCTTGGCCCAGGCCCTCCACGTGGTGGAGTTTTTCCTGCTCTTTCGCGTTTTCTCGACACGCATCTTTCTTTCGCTGCTCGTCCTACGAATCTCGGTTCTGCTTCTCTCGGCGCTGTGGTGGGGCCTCCTGGAGAGTTTACGCAACCGCCTGCGCGCTCTTTCCCCGCGCGAACAGGCCCAAGAGATTTCCCGAAGCATCGGGCCATGGCTTAGTCTCTCGCTGTTGCTCGCCGGCCTCAGCCTCCTGGGCTCGCTCGGTTTCCTGATTCGAGGAGTGCTCGCAAACGACGGCATCATCGGCCTCTATCACGTAGCGCCGTTCTTGCTCGTCCTGCGTTTCTCCCTGGACCTGCCCGTGCGCGTGCTGCACGCGGGCGTGTACGCCTTTCGCCGAGTTTACCGCCCCGCGGAGTGGGTGCTCGGACTCGAGATCCTAGGTTTCGCTTTGCCGCTGGCCCTCTGGAACCTATGGGGCCCGTGGTCCTTTGCCGTGGCCCTGGGCCTCTCCCCACTGCTTTCCGCGGGAGCCTCGTTCTTCTTTACGGCGCGAGCGTACCAAGGACTCAGAATTCCCTTCCCTCGCCCACGGTGGGCATGGCCACGACCCGTGAGAGCCCTGCCTGCGTTTGCCTACGCTTTCTTGCGTCTCGAATCTGTTCTGCTGCTTCCGCTCGCATGGGAAGGTCTTCGCTCCGACGGTGTCAGCGACTGGCTGTATCTGCTACACCTCTCCTTGCCGCTCGTGGCAGCCGCCTCCGACTGGGCACTGCTTTTTTACTTTGATGCCCACAAGCTTCGTCGCCGCTCCCTCACCACGTGGCGCCTTGGATTTTTGCGTTCGCTCTTTGCCGCATCTGCTGCCATGGGCCTCGTCGCCTGGATCGTGGTGGCACTTTCGCTGCGCATCACCACTGGAGCGGTTCCATTGAGTTACCTTGTGGCCTTCTTGCCGGTGTTGCTGGTGCGCAGTCTCACCGCGGGAATTCAGCTCGAGAGCTTCGTTCGCAAACACTACGCCCTGCTCGTGGGCACCGGGCTGGCAAAGCTAGCCTTGCTCACTCTCGTGTCGGCTTTCTGGTCCGACGCCGCGCCAATCGTCTTCGCCGCGGGCCTCTCGCTCGCATTGCTCATACCCGGCTTCGTTTCGCTCCTGCGTCTGCGGCAAGACGAGGACCACGCGTCGGAGCGGGAGATCTCGTGGCCTCCCGCGCGCTGGCGGCAACGCCTCGAGCAACTCCCAGGGCCCGGACGCCTACGAGTTTACGTCGCAGACTCCGGACACGCTTGTGGAATTCTGCTGCGGGAGTGGGCGCGACGCGAGCCGCTCGCAGAGCTCACGCGGCAAGGCCAACGAGGGGTCGCGGGCTTTTCGACGGCCGAAGAGAACATCGCTGCCGTAGAGCTCGTGATCGCCACGGGCGGGCGGGTCCGCTTGTCCCTAGAACATGACTTTCGAAACGGCTCCGAGGCCGTATCGCTCTTGTCCTCGCCAGATGGAAGAATTCGTCCTCAGCCGCGAGCCTCCCTCGCCTTGCTGCAGACCGAGTTTCAACGCCAATTTGAGATCCAAGCGTGGGAGCTTGGCCCGCACGGGACCCGGATGATTTTGCCGCCAGATCTACGCGGGGCCTTACCGGGAATCTGGAAAGCCGCTCTTGCCGCCATCGAACAAGGCGAGCCGTGCGGTCAATGGGGAAAGTGGGAGGTCTATCCTTGGGCGCCCACGGGCCGACTCGAAACTTGCTTCGTGCTGAATCGCCACCAACATCCCCTGGAGCGACGCATGGAATGGCGACGCATCATCAGTTAGTCTAACCCGATGCAGCGGTTGACCGGCCCGGCCTTCGCCACGGCGTCTCTTGCCGTGACCCTCGTGCTCGGCACGGGCTGCGCCCCCTCGAATGGCAGCGGGATGGTGCAAGTTTCTCCGATCGAAGGCGCTAACACCGGAACTTTTTACATCGACCCCTACGAGGCTCACATCAACCTGGGCTACGCGGTGAGCAAGGCCGGGGAGTTTCCGGCGACAGGCCTGGACGCCGCCGCTGCAAAGGCCGCGTGTGCCAAGAGCGGCAAACGCTTGTGCAAACCCGAAGAGTTTTTCGTGGCCTGCTTGGGCCCAAAAATTCGAGCCTTCAGCTTTCAGGACACGGTGGACGGCATCGATCAGGTTTGTGACGTTCCGCTGCCCGCTCCCTCTCCGACTCCCACTCCAACGGCCGCTTTGGCCGAGGCCGGCAATCTAACCCCACAAGAAGAAGGAACGACGCGCACCCAGGCCCTCGCCACGGGATCGCTCGCCGGATGCAAAACGGACGGTCTCGATGTGTACGACCTTATCGGAGGCGTTTCCGAGTGGGTCGACAACACCTCGGCCGGAACCGCCCAAACGGCCGTTGCGTTCGGCGTCAGCTACGCCACTTCGCCCTCTTCGCTCACGGCGGCGGTGACTTATTGCGCTGGATACACCGTCGACGAAGACGGGAATCCGCTCGCCATCACCACGTTGTCTCCGTCCGTGGGCTTCCGCTGTTGCGCGGATTCGCCGGAGACCGATCTCTTTGCCCCCAATTTTCCGTACGTGGGAAACTGACGAGATGCGCTGGCTATGGGTAGTCGCGTTGAGCCTGTGGCTCCCCTTGGCGGCAAAGGCGCAAAGGCTCCCGTATCTCACCCGTTCCTTCGGCTTCGATCTTGGCGTGTACTCGCACCTCTCGGGCCTCGAATCGAAACGCTTTTCCCAGCAGGCCCGTCTCCAGGGCTTCGACTTCGAGAGCGGCATCTCCCTGGATTTGCGCTTTATCCGCCTCAGTCGCTCCGGCTTTGTCGGCACCGATCCCGCTTGGGGCCTGGGCGTGGGGGCGCGGTATTTTTTTGTGACTCCCTCGCCCGGCGGAAACTCGCTCGAATCCGGCAATCTACTCAGTGCGGGGGCCGGCCTTTACCACTATTTCGTGGGGGACTCGCGCTATCCAATCGATCCCTTCTTCGAGTTCACTTTTGATCGGCTGGTGCCTGTTTCCGAGGAAACGGCCTTCCTGTTTGGCGTGAGCGTAGGTGCCTATCCCTATCTTCTGAAATCAAGTTACCTGTCCTGGGCCCCTTGGGTGCACCGCCTGCGAATGCGGCTGGGCGCGCACCTCGGATTCGTTTTCGACGCCCAATAGGCCCTCAGTACACGCCGCGGATTTCGCTCAGATATAGCCAGCTCGACCGGGTCGCGCCTGCCCATGGCTGGTTGCGCACGGCGATTTCCACTTCGACGCCGCTGAAACGAAGAACCGCCCCCGTCGAGGGGCGCAAACCGCGCAAACCCGCTTGCACCGAGACGAGTGCGGGAAAGCGCAGTTCCGCAGAGAGCCCCGTCCTTTCGAACCACGAGATCGGTCGGCCCCATTCGGAAAACTCAGCCCGCACCGCCATGCGAGTGCCTCGCCAAAAAGAGGGAGCTGCCGCACCCAAGCCAAACATAATATTATTTGGATAGGCCGAGAACCGCTGGCCACGAGATGTTTTGGGGCCGAACACGAACGCCGTCTCTCCCATGTCGCGCCACACGAAGCCGGCTTCGCCGCTCCAGCGGCCCGTCCACGTTGCAGGCATGCGATAGTGAAGGCCGATGTCCATGCCTACGGCACCCGCGGATTTTTCTCCGCTCGACAGCAACTCCTCCAACTGTGTACTCGCCTCGGCGATTTCGACTTCGTCGCCCCGGCGCACAACCCCTTTCAGGGCGATACCGTACGAAAAAGAACCGGCGCGAGGAGTGTTAAAGAGCTCGCTCGCGGCACCAATCATGGCACGGCCTTCCTGAAAACCGTTGTACACAAGGGTGCCGCTCTCGCGCAGCAGCGCATCGCGCGAACGCAGATAACCCGCCGCAAGCCCGAAGCCGTCGGCAATCCCATAGGCGTTGACCTCTAAGCGAGCACGCTCCACCTGGCCCGCGCGCACGCTGGCGCCGCCCATTTCTGCCAGTAAATCCTCGGGCGTACTGGGCGCGGCGCTCGTGGCCTGACCGTAAGTCCAAACCGGTCCGCCCGCGGCGGCGTTCAGCGAAACCGGCACGATGCGCCCTCGTTCCGCGGGGACGAGCGCCAAAAAAGCCGGATTGCCGGAGAGAAACCCGAGATCAGCGGCGTTGCGCCGCGACCACTCGGGAAGCGAAACGGCCAGGGGCGCCGTGACCCCTACCGATCCCCGACCTTCCACCGACGGCGCCTCAAAGAGCCCTCGCCAGTCGCCGGAGCCCGCGCGCGCGCTCCACGGGCCAAGCCCCAGACTCACGAGCAGGCAGACCGGCGCAAGGATCCTCATCGCCGAACAGAATAAACTGATTCAGGCGCTACGGCGATCTGAGTCGTGGTCGATCGATGCCACGACTGGTCCACGCCGAGGCAGTCGAACCGTGAATTCCGTGCCGTGAGGCACTGCCGCGGCACTCTCCTGCGGAGTGCTGCGCACCGTGATGACTCCCTGATGACGCTCCACAATGCCGTACACGATCGAGAGCCCGAGTCCCGTTCCCTCGCCCACCTTCTTGGTGGTGAAGAAGGGATCAAAAATGCGCGCCAACTGATCCGGCGGGATCCCTTTGCCGTCGTCGCGGATCGTGATGACCATGTCCTCTCGGCCGTCCCGTTCTTCCACGCGCGTGCTCACCCACACGTTGCCGCGGCCCTCGATGGCCTGCAGGGCGTTGGCCATCAGATTCATCAGCACTTGGTTGACCTGCGCCAGGTTGCAGCGCAGTCGGCCGTCCTCACAAAAATCCCAGTGTACTTCGACGCGGTTCTTGATTTGCCCAACCAAAAGCTTGGCCGTGTTGTCGAGGGCCTGGTGCACGTCGATCTCCGCCACGTCACCCTTGTCGGCCCTCGAAAAGTTGCGCAAGCCCAGCACAATGTCTTTCACCCGAATGCTTCCCTCAAGACAGGACTGAACGATCTCTTTCATGTCCTTGCGCAGATAGTCCCACTCGAGCGCCTCCAGCGCAGCTTCCAGACGCGCGCGCTCGGCTTCGGGAAGTTTCTCGCGCAAATCGCGCACAAGGCGGTCCATCTCGTCGATGTTCTTTAGGTAACCGCGCATCTGCGACATGTTCGAGTAAATGAAAGCGATCGGGTTGTTGAGTTCGTGCGCCACGCCCGCCACGAGCTGACCGAGCGAGCCCATCTTGGCTGATTGCACGAGCTGGTCTTGAGTCGCCGTGAGTTCCGTGTGTGCCTTGGCGAGTTCCTCGAGCTTGGTCTCCAAGGTACGCTTGGTGACTTGCACGCCGAGCGCCATATCGTTGAAGCGCTTCACGAGGTAGCCGATTTCGCTGCGCGAGTCGGCCTCCACCGGCTCCACCCATTCTCCGCGACGCACGCGCTCGGCCGCGGCCACGAGCTCCGAAATCGGACGCGTCAGGCGACCCGCCACCGAAACCGTAATGTAGGCCACGAGAAGCGCAAGCCCGGCAGCAATCAAACCCACCCACAGCAGAATCGTATTGCGAAAGGCCAACTGATCGTCCTTCGACAAACCCACCGAAATCCAGGCCACGGGATCGCCCGAGTCGTTCGCAAGCGGCGTAAAGAAGAATGCCGTCGAGACGCCGCCCACCTGAATGTCCGCCGCGAGATCCCGCAGGTCCGGCAAGCCCGCGACACCGGGTGCGGGCTTCAGGCCCGGCAGCCAGCGCGAGAACGAGGACGACACTTCGGGATCGGACGAGGCAACCCAGTTCGCAGTCGGCGGAACGATGGCGAGGTCTACTCCCTGAAAATCCGCCAGCACTCGCAATCGCGACGGCGTCAGAGTCACGTTGCCTTCCAAGAAGCCGGCGGTTTTGTAGTCCGAATCGACGACGATTTTGTAGAATGCCCACGTGAGCCCGCGTCCCGTAGATTCCACGGAGCGCAGAATCCAACCGTCCTCGGCGCGCAGGAACTTACGAAACTCGGAACGCAAGGAGGAGCGTCCGCTTTCCTCGAAGCGCGTGGCATCGCCTACGAAGCTGGCCCCGAGACTCGACTTGATCGACGACGGGGTCCGACGCGAGCCCGAGCCGGACTTGACGCCAAACACGCCTTCCCAGTTCGCGGCGTCGTCCAGCGATCCGCGTTGGTACTGAGCCTGGAGGACACCGTCCGCTCCGAACACGCGAACGCGCTCGAAGAGCGAAGCCTCCAGCCAGGTGCGCACTTCGCGCGCGAGGCCCGCGTCGTCGCGCGCAAGCAAGCTGACCCGGAAGTCGTCGGCACGCGCGAGCGTGGTGATCTGTTTTTCCAGTCGCTTCTCGGCTGTTTCGATGTTGCGCGCAACGGCCGCGAGCTCCGGGCGGGCGCGACGCACGATCTCCTGATCGATCGCGCGCGTGACAAACACGTAGGTCAGGACGGCGAGCGCAACCAGCGGCAGAGCCGCGAGCGGAACAAAAATCGCAATGAGGTAAGCCCTCAGCGTTTGACGAGGCAGGACCCCGTCGATGCGCGCACCCATGCTTGGCTTATCGGCTCTTAGGTGCTTTTCGTTGAGCCCCTAAACCATCGATAAGCTTGGATTCTTTGTCGACAAACCGGCGATAAGTGCCGCTCCGCTCCCGCGCCCCACGATAAGTGGGCGGCAAGAGGGGCGGCGTCGAGCGAATTCCAGCGGGCAACGGCGGGGGCTGAAGCTCGAAGCGACCCCATTCCGGGAAGAGCCTCGAAGCCCCCTCCATCACTTCGCCGGGCACGAGAATCGGCGTGCGATCGATTTCGCGATCGAGCGGCAAGACGGCATTGAGCAGATCAAGCGCTCCGTGAGCACAGCTGTTCGTGAGCGCGGAGTAGTGGCCCCAATCGCCCCCCTCCAACTCGTCCACGAGCCGGCGATAGAATTCCAAACCCGACGAACTCAGGGGCAAAAGCCGAACATCCACCCGCAGGTAGCGTTTTTCGACCATCACCTCTGCCCAGTCCCAAAGGTTCCAGAGCTCGGCCACATTGGCCACGCGAGGGCTGCCGACGAGCAGTTCCAAGGAACCCGCGTTCACACCCGGCTTGGTCCACGGTCCGGGCGAAATCACCCTGTCTTGGTGTCCCTCGCTTCCGAGGCGGCGCAAGCCGATGGCCGAGTGTCCGAATCCGTAAGGGGAAGAGTTCTTGTAGCCGCGAAGCCACAAGGCGTACAAAACCCAATCCCCGCGCTGCGGCGGTCGACGCGGTTCTTCGCCTACGAGGCGCAGTTGCCACCAAAGTTCAGCCAGTCGGTCGGGCGGAGGATCCAACCCACTCAGCTTGGCCGCGCCAAAGTCCACCAGACGGGGGCGAAGCTCGCGAAAGATCCCGTTGGCGATCGCTCCCGGGTAAGCCTCGTTGACGAAACTTTCCATGAAAGCTCGATGAATATTGTGCCGAAGTTCCCGGTCGGGCTGACTGAAATCCACGCGCACCCGAAAGAACGCCGGAATCCGTTGCTTCACGCTCGATTTCGGCCCCCCCACCTCAACCTGCTTCTCTCGATGGAAGTCGACGGACACTCGCTCGCTGGTTTTCTGCAGCCGCACCGAGGTGTGGCCGTAGAGCCGCATAAGCACCGGCGGCAAGCGCGGAATCAGCGAGGAAAGGTTCTTGGGGTTGGCGGAGGCCAGGCTGGAATCTTCGGCCGGCACTCGCGCCGCGCACGAAACAAGCTGAAGGGCAGCCAAAGTCAGAGCGAGGCCAGAGCTCGCAAACGGCACCCAACGCATCGTCTCTCTTCGGCAGAATTTTCCCCGAAGTTGAGGAGGCTAAGACGCAGCAGGCAGCTAAGATCGGGGGATGCGCATCCTCACTTTTCTTGCCATCACTTCGTTCGGATCCTTGCTCGGCTGCGCAAGCAGCAAGGGTGAGGCCTATCAAGGCCACGGCCAGGGAAGTCTCAGTGCGGCCACCTTGGCGCGCTTTGCACCGCCCCCGCTGGAGCCCGCGCTGCGCGCTCGCGTGGAAGCGCGGCTTGATTTGCGCTCTCCAGGAATCGGCCAACCCACCCCGGACGGCAAGCGACTTTTCTTCACATGGGACGTCACGGGCACTCGCCAAGTGTGGCGGCTTGATCGCCCGCTCAGTTTTCCGCAACAGCTCACCGCCGGCGAGGATCCCACGCTCGTCCGGGACATCACTCCGGACGGCAAAACGCTCGTCCTTTCGCGCGATCGCGGCGGTCAGGAGTATCCAGGCCTCTACCTTCAATCCGTCGAAGGCGGCGCCCTCACCGTGATCCAACACAAACCGAAAGTGCAGACCCTCTACCAATTCCTCGAGGACAACGGCGCAGGCCTCTGGTTCTCGGCCAACGATCCGGATCCCGCGTCGCGTGCGCTCTACCGCTACGACCTGGCGACCCAAAAAATCGAATTGAAGTTCGCGGAAGCGGGCGTTTGGGGCATCGCCGACCATAGGGCCGACGGCAAACTTCTGCTTGAAAAGGCCACAGGCGCTCTCTCCCGAGAATATTACGAATGGGACCCGATCACGCGCGCCGCCCGCCCGCTCTTTGGGCAAAACGAAGAGAGCGAGTACGACGCCCAATACGGCGCCAAAACCGGGGAGCTCATCGTGCTCACCAACAAGTTCGGCGAGTTTCGCCGCCTCTACCGCTGGATCGAAAGCTCGAAAGAGTTCGCTGCGATCTCGCCCGAGGCCAAACACGATGTTTCTGGTTTCACGATCGATCGTACTCGCACGCGGATTCTCCTGGCCCGGAACGAAGACGGCTACACCCGCATCGGCGCACTCGACGCTCGCACCTTCCGCGCCCTGAAAACCCCCGGCTTCCCCAACGCCGACCATGTCTACACGGGCACCACCACGTCCAACGGTCGACTCACCATTTTTGGCGTCGAAACTGCCCAGGCACCGCGCACTTCGTTCGTGTTCGACTGGAAAACCGGCCAACTCGCGCAGTGGGTGATTCCGAGTGCCCCCGAAGTCGACACGCGCCGCTTTACCAAGGCCACCCTCGAGTATTTCCCCGCGCGCGACGGAACAAAGATCCCGGCGTTTGTGCGCCGCCCGCCCGCGTGCCTGGCACCCGAGAAGCCCTGTCCTGTGGTGGTGAACTTCCACGGAGGCCCGGAGGGTCAGTCGCAACCCGGCTTCGCGCCCTTGCTCGAAATCATGCTGGAAGAAGGTTTCATCGTGGTGCAGCCGAACGTGCGTGGCAGCGACGGCTACGGCAAAAGCTGGCTTAACGCCGACAACGGCCCGAAGCGCTTGGAGGTCATCGGCGACATCGAGGACATCGCCTTGCATCTGCGCACGGCCTGGGCCATCCACGGCACGCCTCCCAAGATCGGAGTCTACGGCGGCAGCTACGGTGGTTACGCCACGCTATTCGCGATGACTCGCTTTGCGGGTGCCTTTGATGCCGGCGTCGCCGTGGTGGGAATGAGCAACCTCGTCACGTTTCTGGAGAACACCGCGCCTTACCGACGCGCTCTCCGAATCAGCGAGTACGGCGATCCCGTCAAAGACCGGGACGCTCTCGCGAAACTATCGCCCGTCACCTACGTGAAGCAAACCAAGGGCCCGGTGCTTATCATCCAGGGAGCCAACGACCCGCGCGTCCCGGCAGGAGAAGCTGTGCAGATGTATGAAGCGATGGCCCGGCATGGACTTCCCAGCGAACTGATTCTCTTTGGAGACGAGGGCCACGGGGCACAGAAGCGCTCGAACGGTGTCTTGCAGTTCGGGCATACGCTTCGCTTCTTCCAGCAGCATCTCAAGTAACCGTCACGGTCAGACCCTCGAAGATAATGCGGCGTGACAACTCTAGGCCACGCGCGGCATCACGGGTACACTGCTCTCATGAACAAACTCTTTGCAAACTTCGGCCTTCTTCTTCTCGTTACCGCCTGCAGCAGCAGCGGCCACCGCCGAGTGGCCAGCGAAGACATCCAAGTGCACACTCCAGAAGACCTCGAGAGCGCGGCCTACACCCGGCTCCTCGCCGACCTCGGCTCTCCCGACATCGACAACTCCCGCGCACAAACGGCTTTCGCCAAATACCTCGTTCGCGGAACCGTTACCTACGCCTTCGGCACTGCCGAATGTCTGCTGCCCGGATTTGCTCGCAGCAAACTCGACGGCAAGTGGCAGCACTTTGAAGAGTGGCTCAGCCTAAACCTCAACGAGGCAGGCGTATCCGTTCGGGGACATCAGGGCCTCAAAGCACTCGGCGACGCGAAGTTCCGTCATCTCGCCGTTGAAGAAGCCACCCACCCGATGATTGCGCGCCACTACGCCATGCTGCAAAAGGAACTCGCTGCGGCTCAAGCACGCGCCAGCGACGGCAACGCGGAAGGCGACAACGACCTCGCAAGCGCTCACCTCGAAACCCTTCAGGACAACATCGCGTTCGTGAAGCCCTTTGGCGAAGCGTACGGCGAAGTGGCCCGCGGACTCCCGGACCATCGTCAAAAAGAAATGTCCAAGACCATCAAAGAGCTCGATCGCCGCGAAGGCGCACTCATCGCCTACATGAAGCGCGAAGGACTGCTCTGCGCGGACGAATACCTCGATCCCTTTGATCGCCACAAGAAAAAGCCCGACGGCTCCGCCGCCGGCTATGTCCACTAGATCGATCTAAGCACCAACAAAGCGCTCTATTTCCGGTAGGGCGCGCTGAGATACTTCCCGCGCAAATAGGCGATGTAGGGCTTAAGACTCAGATCTTGTCCCGTTGCCGCACGCACGATCTCCAGCGGAGTTTTTGAGCGCCCCTGGCGATGCACGTTCTCTCGCAACCATCCGAGCAAACCCGAGAACTCCCCTTGACGAATCTCCGAGGGAATCGAGGGCTGTGCCCTGACGGCGGAATCAAAAAACTGCGCCGCGAGAATGTTGCCCAGCGAATATCCTTGGAAGTAGCCGCCAATGCGCCCGCCGTACCAATGCACGTCCTGCAGACAACCGTCGCGGTCGTCGGGCGCCGTGACGCCCAGGTACTCGTGGTACTTGGCGTGCCAGGCGTGCGGAAGATCCTTGATTTCGAGAGTGCCGTCGTGAAGCTCAAGCTCCAACTCAAAGCGCACGAGCACGTGCAGATTGTAGGTGAGCTCGTCCGCATCCACGCGAATCAACGACGGATTCACCTTGTTAATGCCGCGGTAAAAGTCGTGCAGAGAAACCTTCTTGAACGGATCCGGAAAATCCTTCTGGAGCTCGGGGTAGAAGCGCTCCCAAAAGTCGAGACTGCGACCCACAACGTTTTCCCAAAGGCGGGACTGACTCTCGTGGACACCCGTGGAAACGCCGTTGGCCAAAGGGCTGCCGTCAAAGCGCGGGTCGAAGCCCTGCTCGTAGAGCGCGTGGCCTGCTTCGTGAAGGGTGGAAAAAAGGCCGTCGGTGAGATCCTCCTCCCGAAAACGTGTGGTGATGCGCACGTCGCCCAAGCCGAACTTGATCATGAAGGGATGATGCGTCTTGTCCTGACGACCGCGCGAAAAGTCGTAGCCAAATTTGCGAATGATCTTCTCGCCGAACGCGATCTGCTTGGCCTCGGGGAAGCTTCCCCGCAAGCAAGAGTCGTCCACTTCTCCATGGGCCCGCACTTCCTTGAGCAAAGACACGAGCTCGTTGCGAAGCTCGGCAAAGAGCGGCTTCAGTCGGGCCACAGTCATGCCGCGTTCGTCGCCGTCCAGGAAGGCATCGATCGGGTGCGAATAACCCGAGTAGAAACCCGCCAAGCGCTTAGACATATCCAAGGTTTTCTCAAGGAGCGGGCGCACCGACGCGAAGTCGTTGGCCGGACGAGCCTTGATCCAGGCCTCGTAGGTCTTGGATTGATGTTCCGAAAACTCCGCCACGAACGAAGTCGGTATCTTCAGGTTGCGCTCAAAATCCCGTGCAGCCACATTCACGAGCGCCGCTTCCCAAGAGTCCTCGGGTTGCTTTTCGGCCCACGGGCGAAGCTTTTCGAGCAGACGACCTAATTCCGCGTCGGTGGATTTTTCGTGGGTGAGACGCGCGAGCAAGGCCAGCTGGCGTCCGCGGGTTTCGCCCCCACCCGGAGGCATGTAGGTGGCCTGGTCCCAGTAGAGCACCGCGCCGGCCCCCTCAAGGTCGAAAATCTCACGGAGCCGATCATGAGCAGAGTGAAGTTCTTGCGGGGAATTCATCCGGATAGCTTAGTCGCGTGGCTTAGCCATGCAAACTTTTGGAGATCAGGAGTCCGGACGGCCGCCGAGCAGGAGACAAATGCCTGCAAAGACGGCCAACACCCCGAAAGTGCGTTTGAGCGAAAACTTTTCGCGACCCATCAGCAAGGCCACCGGCACCACCACGACGGGCGCAAGCGACGTGAGCACCGCGCCGACGGCAAGCGGAGAGTGCGTGAGACCGTAAAAGTAGAGGATCGTCCCGAGAAAGCCTTCGAGCACGAACACCCACCAGAGGCGGCGAATCTCGAAGCGCGGCAAGATCAATCGGGAACCGCGGGACATGAAGAAGCCCACGAGCGGGCACAAAGCGCCGGCGATGGCCATGCGTAGGGAGTTGGCCACTTCCACCGGCAAGCCGCCGCCTACTTTAGCGACGGTCCACGCATTCAACGCCCACATAAGCGACGCGCCGAGAGCGAGAACCACGCCCCACGTTTTTGCGAGCGCCCATGCGGGCACTTTCACCCGCGCCACGCCATGCTCGGGATGAGTCTCCGCGCGCGAGGCCACCGCGCGCGTAGGACTGAGGATCACGAAAACCGTGCCAATCAGCACCACGACCAACCCCACCCAAGACACGCCCGTCATGACTTGGCCCAGAAAAGCCCAGCCTGCCATAGCAGACCACAGTGGATAAACCGAAGAGAGGGCGAGAGCTCCGGCCGGGCCCAAGCTCTGCGTGCTCCACAAAAAGAGCGCATCGCCCAACGCAAAACTCGCGAGCATGCTCAACACGAACCAGGCCACGCGCTCCCAGCCCACCGCCACAAAGGCCTCCACGAGGCCGGCCGGGCCCCCTTGCGAGACCAATGCCCAGGCTAAAAACAAGGGGAGCGCGACGGCCGCGCGAGTGAAGTTGATGGTGGCCGGGGCGTGGCGCTCGCCGAGCACCGAGTAAAAGGCCACCCCCAACGCCCACGTGAGCGAAGTGCCGAAGGCGGCCGCCGGCCCTAAGAACGAATCCAAAGATCCGTTACTTCACGCCGAGAAGTTCGACGTCGAAAACGAGGGGAGCGTTGGGAGGGATCACGCCGCCCGCGCCGCGAGCGCCGTAGGCTTTGTCGGCCGGGATCGTGAGTTTGCGCTGGCCGCCGATTTTCATACCTTCCACGCCGATGTCCCAGCCCTTGATGACTTCGCCGGCGCCGAGGTTGAAGGTGAATGGCTCGTTACGGTCGCGGGAAGAATCGAACTTTTTGCCGCCCTCTTTGAGGGTGCCCGTGTAGTGCACCGTTACGCTGACGCGACCCTTGGCTTCTTTACCCGTACCGACTTTGATCTCTTCGACTTCCACGCCGTCTTTGGTGAACATTTTACTCTTCTCCGCTTTCTTGGCTTTCTTTTCTTTCTTAGCGTTTTTGGGGGCCTCTTCTTTGGCAGGTGCCTCCACCTTCGGGGCCTCGACCGGCGCCTCGGTGGGTGCCGCCGTTTTGGCGGCGTCTTCCGCGCTCGCACTCGTCATCGACAAAGCCAAAATCGTAATCGCAAAAATCTTCTTCACACGTCCTCCAACAAGGGGCCCGGTTTGAGCCCGAATTGAGGGGAACTATAACAAAACGCCGGGCCAGCGCTCAAAGCGACGCGCATTTCGCGCGGCGCATTATGGGGTGGTAGATCAAAGAGAGGCGTGCTCCACCTTGATGCATTCCTCGGAGACCACCAGGAGTCCGGCCTTACGGGCCCTGGCCTCGGCGGCCGCGTTGCCCACCCCGAGCTGCAGCCAAATCGCCTTGGCCCCGCAGGCGATCGCTTCCTCCACCACTTCGGGGACATGTTCGGGGGAACGGAACACGTTCACCACCTCGATCGGACCTGGCACCTCTTTGAGCGTGGCGTAGCAGGGCCTGCCGAGGATCGACTTCTGTCCAGGGTTCACGCCCACGATGTCGTAGCCCGCGCGAATCATATAGGCGGTTACTCCGTAGCTGGGTCGTCCGGGGTTGGCACTCAGGCCCACGACCGCGATTTTTTTGAAGCGGGTGAGGATCTCGCGAGCGGCGTTGTCCATGGCCCGAGCTTAGCAAGGACCCGAGCAAAGAGGGATCGCCTTTCGTGAAGCGGGTATACAATAAAATCCTATGTCGGAATTCCAGAACGTTTCCATCGGAGTCGTGGGCCTCGGCAAACTCGGTTCCGTCATCGCCCGGGGACTCAGAAACCGCTACCCCGCAGTTCAGGGTCTCGTGCGCCGCGCCAACAAGACGGACGTGGACACCACCACCGATGCGAACGCTTTTTTGCGCGGTGCCCGGATCGTGATTCTCGCGGTGAAGCCGGCTCAAGCCAAAGAAACCCTCTCCGCTTGGGGCGATCAACTCACGTCGAGCCACCTGCTCATCAGCGTGTGCGCCGGCCTCACCACCCAACAGCTCGAAGAGTTTACCCAGGGACGCTGTCCCGTCGTGCGCGCCGTCACCAACACGCCCTGCCTCGTGGGCGAAGGCATGACGGGACTCGTGGCGGGAGTGGGCGCGGGCGAAACGGAAATGCGTCTGGCGCGCGAAGTGTTCTCGGCGCTGGGGCGCGCGCTCGTGATTCCGGAATCCAAGGCCGACGCCATGACGGGCATCGCGGGCTGCGGCCCGGCCTTCGTGTTCCAAATTCTAGAAGGACTCATGGACGCGGGCATCCGCAACGGCCTCGCCGCGCGCGAGGCCTTGGAGATGGCCGCGCAAACTTTGATCGGCGCTTCGCAGATGGTTTTGCAAACGGGTCAGCATCCTTCGGAGCTGCGCAATCAAGTGACCACGCCCGGCGGCGCCACGATCGAGGGAGTCGTGGCGATGGAGAAGGGCCGAGTGCGGGCCACCTTGATCGAAGCGGTGACGGTGTCGGTAAAACGGGCCAAGGAACTCGGGGGCCTAGCCCCCAAGAAACCGCTGCGCCCGCGCAAGGCTACGGCCGCTAGGAAACGATCCGCTTCGACTCCAGCGCGGCGATCGGCGCTTTCCTCAAGTCGCGCACGACGCCGACCCAAGAAAGGCCTTTGAGCACGTAATAGCTCGGGTCCACTTCCCACCAGAAGAAACCCTGATTAGCGCTGGTCATGTAGCAGTGGTGGTTGTTGTGCCAACCCTCTCCCATCGTCACGAGCGCGAGCCAAAAATTATTGCGGCTCGTGTCGGTGGTCACGTAACGGCGCGAACCGAAAACGTGCGACAGCGAGTTGATCGTAAAGGTACCGTGCCACAGCAGCACGGTGCTCAGGAACATGCCCCAAAAGAGCCCCGCCCAACCGAACGCAAGGAAGATAGCCAGACCGTAGAGCACCGGAGCCACGAGGTGGTTGCGGTTGAGCCAACGCAGCTCGGGATACTTGTAGAAATCCTTGATGAGATCTTTTTCGGTTTCGTGGTACTTCATGCTCAGGATCCAGCCCACGTGCGACCACCAGAAACCCGTAAGCTTGGGCGAATGGATGTCGTCTTCCAAATCGGAGTGTTTGTGATGGTGGCGATGGTGAGCGGCCCACCAGAGCACTCCTTTTTGGGCGGTGGTTTGCGCAAGGAACGCCATGAGGAACTGCCAGAAGCGATTCAACTTGTAGGAGCGGTGCGCAAAGTAACGGTGGTAGCCGGCGGTGACGCCGAACATGCGCAGGTAGTAGCTGCCGAGGCAGAGAGCCACCCACTTCCACTCGAACTGGAAGAAGAAGGGACCGACGATGCCAAGGAGGTGCATGATCACGAACGGAGTGCTCATCTGCCAATCAATGCGATTGCTCGCCTTGTCGGCCTGGCGCTCGATGCCCTCCGGAGGCACGATGTCGGCGATGTTTTCGTGGGCGTGCTCGGCGGCGATAACGAGGCTACTCATGAAACCAGTGTACGTGGATGGGCGGAACCTGGCTGGATTCCCGTGTAAGACTTACGTAAGTGGGCGCGGAAAACCGGTTTTAGCCTAGCCCAGACTCCAGATATCCACGGACGCAGCATGCCAATCCGCGACCGGCGATCGCCGGTCCGTTGCCCTGGGAGCGCGGCACGGTCGAGAACACCAACGGCCTCCTGAGCCCCGCTCTTGAGAAACACTGGGTTGCTTGGCCCAAACGAAGTTCACTTCGAAAAATTGCCGCCTTGATTCTTCGCAACCTGAAAGTTGAATCCGCCCCTCGCACACGAAAATAACATCGCTTATTTCGTTGACCGATCGCCTGACTTGGAGTGATTTGAGTGCGTGGCGACCAAGGGAAAATCACGCGCGAGGCGGGCCAAGCAGGCCGATCTTTTCCCGTCGCTACTGAGATTTGCGCGTGCGGGCTTTGGCGGCGCCGGCACGCGGCGCAGCCACCCCACCAAGGCTCGCCCGTTTAGCCCGCGGGCCCCGCTTCACGTGGTGATGCGCTCAGAGATCGCGCGCGGGGACTTCTCGCTCCTGCGCCATGGGCGCCGAGTGGAAAAAATTCTTGCTGGCGAGGCCGCACGCGTGGGGGGGAAGCTCTATGACCTGGCCAATTCCGGCAATCACCTGCACCTGGTGGTGCGGCTCCCCTCGCCCACGGCCATGCGGCGCTTTATGCGCGCATCATCCGGGCTCATTGCCCGCGAGGTGCTCGGCGCCAAGAAGGGCACGCCTTCTGAGATGCTAAGATTAACGGCAAAGAGCTCCGTCTCGGTACAGCCGGTGCCCCGGGGCAGGGCCACACGCAGCACGCGCTCCGCGAACAAGGCCACTGAGAGGCGCACAGCGAGCGATACGCGCCCCTCACAAAAACCCCGCTTCTGGGACGCGCGGCCCTTCTCACGCATCGTGAGCTGGGGTCCCGACTACAACGGCCTCAAAAGATACTTCCAGCTCAACCGCAACGAGGGCGCGCTCGCGGGGCAAACCCGCGCTGCCTCGCGTGCCATGCTCGCCGCGATTGAGAAACTAGGATTGGCGACTTTTGGCCCCGCACCGCCGGGCACGCGATTCGCATCTACAGTCACAGCAACAGTCCAGTCCTGGGCCGGCCCTTAACCGAGAATTTCTTCGACGACCTCCGAGCTCCCTCGATCAATCGATCTAAGACTGAAACCGATAGCCGGCGCCTCGCACGGTCAAAAAATGCGTGGGAGCCTCGATGTCTTTCTCGAAGGCTTTGCGCACCCGGCCCATGAAGTAATCTACCGTGCGAGTTTTCGGGAGCCACTGAAAACCCCACACGTCCTTGAGAAGTTCCTCGCGGCTAAGGATGCGCCCCTCGCCATCCATCAACTTCGTGACCAGCTTGAACTCAAGCGGCGTGAGCGTGGCCCAACCCTTGGGCCCGAAGATGCGCAGACGATCACGGTCCACGGTCCACAGCGCCGCAGCGGCGGCCTCGGTGGACTCGCGTTTGCTGGCGGGAACCGAAGAGGCTTCCTCGCCCCCCCCCAGTCCCCGCCGCCGCGCCAGCGCGCGCACTCGAGCCGCGAGCTCGTCCCACGAGAAAGGCTTCGGCAAATACTCGTCCGCGCCGGCATCAAGGCCCTGCACGCGGTCCGGCACCAGGCCGCTCGCCGTGAGCACCAGGATCACGCCCTTGTAGCCCCGGTCTCGCAACTCGCGACAAAGGTCCAGACCTTCCCCATCGGGTAGCATGCGATCCAGAAACAGAATGTCGGGTTGATCGCCATCGCGATCAAAGCATTCACGCGCTCCCGCCAATGTCGACACGGCCTCGATCCGGCCGATGCCCAAGCGTCCGAGGGAGATTTGAAGAGCCTGCGAAAGATTCGCTTCGTCTTCCACGAGCAACGCAAAGCGGAAGCTCACTCGTGGCCTCCGGAAAGAGAAAATGCGGCGCCGCGCCCCTCGCCGGCACTCGAAGCCTCGATCGTCAGTTTCAAAGTGCGAGCGGCCGCTCCGGCAAGAAACAGCCCGAGGCCGGTACCCGGAATCGCGTAAGGCACTTTGATGCGAGCACGGAAAAAGCGCTCGAAAAGTTTATCCGCGAAATGCGGCTGAAAGCCCACTCCCTGATCCACAAACGAAATGCTCCAGCGCAAGCCCTCGCCCGCCTCTACGGGTGTGATCAGCTGAGTGCGCACTTCCACGCGCGCGCCGCCGGGCTTGGCGAACTTGCGGGCGTTGTCGATGAGGTTATTGGTGATGAGATCCATCAAACGCGGATCAAGGGGCGCCTCGAAGTCGAGTTTCTCGCCGCTGCGTTCGATCTGGCCATCGGCACCGAGGATCTGCCGCCACCGCACCAGCGCGCGGTCCAGCCATATCTCCAGGTTTAGCGGCTCCAAGGCCGGACGAAAGCCCTTCGTCTCCCAACGGGAGGCTTCGAGCAACGCATCGATCTCCACTTTGAGGCGATGCAACTCAGAATCATGGATACGCCAGAGCTTTTCTTCCTCGGCCGCCGACGAAGGTCCTGCCCTGAGCATCGAGGCCGTGAGCTCCAAGGAAGTCACGGGCGACTTCAACTCGTGCGACACGCGAGCCAGAAACTCCGTCTGCAGTTGATTGATGCGCATCTCACGCAAGAGACGCACAAAGAAGATCGCCAAACCCGTGAGAGCCGCCGCCGTGATGAGACCGCCCAGCACCAGGCTCCACACGAAGGGAGTTTGGAAATCGACCGGACGCCCGCGCGTTGCGAGCTCCTTGGCGAAATCGCGCGCAAAGGACACCAACTCCAGATATTGCTGAACGAGAACGACGTTCCAAATAGCGGCACCGGCCGCCACGAAGACGGCCAGCACCACGAAGAGCGCGATCCACAGTCCGCGACGACGCTTGCGCATCCGATCAACGGCCAGCGCCGTAGAGCCGATGCTCACGGATGTAGCGCACGAGGTCGGGATCCATCAGGTCAGGAGCGATCGGCAAGCCCACACGAAGCGCATTCCGCACCTGAGTCGAGCTGCGAGCCGGAAACTCCGCATCCGACATCAGCACCGAACTCTGCAACTCCGGAGGGACCACGGTCGACGCCGATTGCATGTCTCGTTTAAACACGACGTACTTCACTTCGCGCGGACGAATCTGGCCCAGGTTAAACAACTTCTCGTAGGAGTCCCCACCGTAAATCTCGAAGAGCTCGCGCGTGCCGTAAATCTGCTCCATGTGCTTGAAGAACACGTCTTTTCCGAAACCATCCACCCAGGCACCGGAGTCGCCCACGTAGGCATTGAGCTTGTCGTCTTTGCCTACTCTCAAGGCAAGCATGCGAGTGCGATGCTCCAGGCTCGTGGCATTCGGCTTGTGTGCGGGGTTCGCGTTCGCAACGAGAACCACTTCGTGAAGACCAAATTCGTCCGCGGCCCGGCGAGCCACGTCGATATGCCCCTCGTGCACGGGATCAAAAGTTCCGAAGAAGATTCCGATCCGCGGTCCACGACGTTCCCGCATCACGCGCGCGAGATGCCCCAAGGTCAGACGAGATCCGAGCTCAAAGTTGGAGCGAGCCCCATCCAACACGATCGTGCCCGGATCCTCGCCCGCGTCGGCCACGCGATACTGTCCCCGCAACCCCGGCAAATCCACGCCGGCGGCGGGAATCATGTGGCCCCACTTATGGCCGTGCTCGGGCATCCCGTTGACGAGAATACGCAAATTCCTGGCCGGTATATCGCCGATCTTGGAGTAGCCCCCGGCTTCGATATAAGCCACCAGTCGGTGATGCGCGTTCCAAATATCGACGCTGAGAATTTTGCCGTCGCCCGCCGTGATCACGTTGAGCAGTACGGGGTCGTGAGCGAAGTTCGCTCCGTTTTCGCGTTGAATCACTCCCTTGAGAGCGGCGATCTGTGCGGGCTTGCGAAGAATGCGATGTCCCGGAGCCGTCATGAGGTCCGCTATCGGAACTTGGGCAATAGCCGCACGGCGCGCCCCCGCATCGGCGTGCGTGGGCAAACGACCCAGGGCCCGGTAGCTCTCCGGCAAGGCATCCGAAAGATCGCTGAGCGGACCCGGACTCGTCGGAACTTTCGCGAGCTGGTCGGCGATCCAAGCGGCATCGACGGGGCGAAAGGCCGGGTTCGGCATGGGCGCCAGAAAGCGTCGAAGCGCCTGCGCACAATCGTCGGCACGCGCCGCCGGCCCAAGGGCCAGCGCAAACAAGAAAAGGACGCCACGCGTGGGCAGGATTTTCGGGCACATGATTGCAATCATAGATGAGCCCGCGCAGGGCTGCTAGCCTTCGTTCATGGCATCCTTTCCCTCAGAACGTCGTCAAGAAATCGTCGCTTATCTCAAAGGGCTCCGAGACCGGATCATCGCCGGCTTCGAGGGAGTCGAAAACTCCGGCCGCTTCGTGCGAACAACGTGGCCTTACGCCAAAGGCGCCGGGGGCGGCGAGATGTCCGTGCTGCGCGGCGAGGTCTTCGAGAAAGCGGCCGTGAACTGGTCCGGCGTGGAAGGGTCGAAGTTTCCGATGGGGGATTCCACCGGTCCGTTCTTTGCCACCGGCGTCAGCCTCATCACGCACATGAGCAATCCGAAGATGCCCACGGTGCACTTCAACATCCGGTATCTTGAGACCGAGTCGAAATCCTGGATCGGCGGAGGCTTTGACCTGACACCGATGGGTTTTCCGGTGGAAGAAGATACGAAACATTTTCACGCTGCCGCCAAGGCTTGCCTCGATCCTTTCGGCGCCGAGCTTTATCCGAACTATAGCCAGGCCGCCAAAGAGTATTTCTTTGTGAAACACCGAAATCGCGAACGCGGAGTGGGCGGCATTTTCTTTGACCACGTGAACAGCGGTGATTTGGCTCGTGATCTCGCGATGTGGCGATCCGTGGGCGACGGTTTCCTGGGGGCGATTCTCCCCATTTACGAGCGCCGCAAGAACGAAGCCTTTACGCCAGCTGATCGCGACACACAGCTCCGTTACCGCGCGCAGTACGTGGAATTCAATCTCCTCTACGATCGCGGCACCAAGTTCGGATTCGAGTCCGGCGGCAACCCGGACGCGATTCTTTGCTCCATGCCGCCGCTGGCCGCTTGGTAGGACTTGACTTCGACAAAGCTCATCCCAAGCTTCCTTTAGAGAGCGCACCTATAAGCGCCAACATGGAGGAGGACTTAGGATATGAAATTGTTCTTCAATCATTTGCCTGCAACCACCGATTCTCTTTTGGCTGATTTTGGTCGTCTCGCGACGCGCACCTACGCCGTGGATCCGCCTGCGGACATCGAAGAAACCGCAACGCACTATGCTCTGAGTCTGGACGTTCCGGGCTTCGCTAAGGAAGACATCCGAATCGAAGTCAAAGACGGTTTGATTCTTTTCTCGGGCGAACGAAAAGAAAAGGTCGAGGAGTCCGACCGTCAGTATCACCTGCGGGAAAGGCCGGCGGGACGCTTCGAGAAAAGCTTCCGGCTGGGCGCGGGCGTGGAAGGGGCCGGCATCAAGGCCACTTTTGAAAACGGCGTGCTCCGAGTGACGGTACCGAAGACCGAAAGCGCCAAGCCGCGGACGATCGCGATCGAATAGTGTCATGATTGTTCCCTAAGGGGCAAAAGACGAGAGCCGCGGGTAGACCCCTGTGGCTCTCGTTTGTTATTCCGAGCCTATGGATATTTCTCGGCCCGAAATCAGTCGGCGTGAGTTTCTCAAGTTCTTTGGCGCGGCAACGGCCGGAGGTAGCGCACTCGTTCTGGGTTTCAGCACTTCGAGTGCCCTCTCGGCGTGCAGCACCCTGTTGGCCGGCAAAGCGGTCGGCGGCCTCCCGTTCACACCCCTGGCTCCCACTCGCGCGGACCAACTGACGCTCGCTCAAGGATTCGAGGCCCAACGCCTCATCGAGTACGGAACCGCCATCAACGACCAAGGCGAGCGCTTCGGATACGACAACGACTTCTTGGCCTTTGTGCCGCTCGACCCCCGCGACCCCACCGACGGCCTCTTGTGGGTGAATCACGAATCCGTCCACCGTGGTCTCGTGTCGGCTGACTGGACCAACTCCCGCGAGCGTCGCTTCATCGAGCAGGAAATGAAGGCCGTCGGAGGATCGATCCTCCGGGTGCGGAGGGAAAACGGCGGCTGGCGCTTCGTACCCGGCGACCCCCTCAACCGCCGTCTCGACGCGCACACGCCGATGGCTCTCGTGGCGCCGCGCGCCATCGAGGGATCGCACACCGCCATCGGCACCCTCGCAAACTGCTGCGGAGGCGTGACTCCCTGGGGAACTTTCCTATCGGCCGAGGAAAACTACGGCAACTTCTACGGCGAACGCCTGCAAGGCGAGCGCACAAGACGACGCTCCCGAACGGACTTCGCTTGGGACCGGTACTATCCGCGCCCGCCGGAACACTACGGGTGGATCGTGGAGATCGAGCCCCGGAGTGGCCGCGCTCGCAAGCTCACCGCACTCGGCCGCTTCGCGCACGAGGGAGCCACGATCACGCGCACCGTGGACGGACGCGTCGTGGCCTATATGGGCGACGATTCCGACGACCGTTGCCTCTACAAGTTCGTCTCCGAAAGTCCGGACTCGCTTGAGCACGGAATTCTATACGTGGCCGACCTCGGAGCGGGCCGCTGGATCCCCTTAGTGCGCGAGCGTCATCCGGTGCTGCAAAAGACTTTCGGCGATCAACTCGACGTGCTCATCTATGCCCGAGAGGCCGCTAAGCTCGTGGGCGGTTCTCCCTTGGACCGGCCCGAGGACATCGAGGTGCAGCCGGGTACGGGACATGTCTTTGTGGCGCTCACCGGCAACAAATCCCAGGGTCGTCCTTACGGACAGATTCTCAAACTCATCGAGACCGGAGACGACCCCGGTGCCGACAGCTTCACCTCCTCCACTTGGAGCGCAGGGGGCCCTGATTCGGGCTTCGCGTGCCCCGACAACTTGGCCTTCGATGCCCGAGGAAACCTCTGGTTTACCTGCGATGTTTCCGGCAAGGATATCGGCCAACCCAGATACGCGGCCTTCGGCAACAACGGTCTCTATTACATGCCGATGCGGGGTCCGTTTGCCGGGCAATCCTTGCGAGTGGCGAGCGCGCCGATAGATGCGGAGTTAACGGGCCCCTGTTTTTCGCCCGACGGATCGGCGCTCTTTCTTTCCGTCCAACATCCCGGCGAAGGTTCCGACAGCCCGGGCCACTACACCAGTCATTGGCCCACGGGCCAGGGCGCGCCGCGCCCGGGAGTCGTTGCCATTGCGGGGCCTGCGTTCACGGCACTCGCCGGCGGAGCCGGCGCCTAGGGAGATCCACGAGACAGTCGCACGCGGCAGGGACGGTATGTTAATCTGGTCCGATGCTGCGCAAGACGCTCCTCGCCCTGAGCCTGCTCACTTTCCTGCCAGGCTGCCGACTTTTCGGAGCCTGCCTCGACACCGAAAAATGCAAAAAAGATGACCCCGTCGAAAGCGACGATGAAACAGGGAGCGGCGACTGCTCGGGCGTGGCTTACCTGGGGACCTACACCAAAGTGGGTACCAATTCCGAAACCTTCACGGTCAACTCAGTCTGCACCGTGACGGGGTCCAAATGTGATTTCTCAGGCACCGTGAGCGCGGTCAGCGGCAACTCGGGAACCTTCACCTTGAATCTGACGACTTTCGTGGCCACCGACTGCAGTAGCCTGCCCGAATACGGCGATTACTCGTGTACCTTCGGCAAAACCACGAGTGCCGCGGGCACGCCGACTCTCACACTGAACTGCGTAAAGAACGGCGTGTACCTCACCAGCGGAGATTGGCAGCCTTAGGCGCCGAGTTCTTTTTCCAGCGCTTCGTCTCTTTCCACCAGTTCCACCCAGCGACTTTCGGCCACCTGCAACCGCAATTGCACTTGCTCCATCTCGGAGAGGAGCTTGAGGGAGCCGTCAGGCGTGGTGGTCATCAACTCGGCATTGATCACTTCTAAGCGCGCCTGGGCCTCGTCCATGCGCTTTTGCTCGCGCTCGATTTCTTTGGTCACGTTGCGCCGCTCTCGCTCCACTTCGCCGCGCGGACGTCGCACGAGGGTGGGCCCCGTCGGAATCGTCGCGGACAGTGCGACTTTTGCCGGAGCGGAAGCTTTAGGAAGGGGCGCCACTTTTGCCGGAGCTACTTTCTTGACATCGCCCTGCCCCAGAACGCCCTTCTGCAAGCTCCACACGTACTCATCGTAGGTGCCGGGATAGAGGCGCGCACGCCCCTCCCGGATCTCAAGAATTTTCGTGGACACGCGGCGAATAAATCCGCGGTCATGACTCACCACCAACACCGTGCCGGGATAAGCCTCGAGGGCCTGCGTGAGGGCTTCCACCGTATAAAAGTCTAAGTGGTTGGTGGGTTCGTCCAGCAGCAGGCACGTGGAACGTGCGAGCAGAATCTTGCCCAAAGCCACGCGAGATTTTTCGCCGCCCGAGAGCACGCGTACTTTCTTCGCGGTGTCGTTGCCCGAAAACAGCAAGGACCCCGCAAGGTCGAGCACATCTTGACGCGGCGTCGATATGTCCGCCGCCGAATCGAGTTCCTCCAACACGGTCTTGGCCGGATCGAGTCGCTCGGAGACGTGTTGACCGTAGGCCCCGATCTCCACGCCAAATCCGGTTTCGATCGTGCCGGCCAGCAGCGGCAACTCGCCCGCAAGGGTCTTGAGCAAGGTGGATTTTCCTGCGCCGTTGAGGCCCACCACGCCCACGCGGTCACCGCCAAGAATCTGTAGTTCGACGTCCGACAGAATCGTTTTGCCGGGGTAGCCCCCCTGACCGCCTTTGACCTCGATGGCGAGCTTGGGAATACGGGGCGGGGTCGGAATCCGGATCTTCGCGCGCACCGGAAGCGATTTGAGTTCGATGGTTTCCATCCGGTCCAGGCTCTTGAGGCGCGACTGTACCTGACGCGCCTTGGTGGCCTTGGCTCCGAACTTGGCGGCGAAATCGAGGACCTCCTTGCGGCGGGCCTCAAGCGACATCGCGCGGGACTCGAGCTGCGTGCGCAAAAGCTCTTTTTGCTCGAAGTAGTCGTCGATCGAGCCGGGGAACTTGACCGTCTCGCCACCTTCGACTTCGAGGATGTGATCCGTGGTGCGGCGCAAAAACTCTCGGTCGTGCGAGATCAGCAAGAAGGCAGACTTCGCGTCGATCAGGAAGTTCTCGAGCACGAGAAGCGTTTCGAGATCCAGGTAGTTGGTGGGCTCATCGAGCAGCATCAAGTTGGGCTGTTGACCGAGCAATCGGAGTAACTTGACCCGCATTCGGTAGCCGCCGCTAAAGTCCGACAGCTTGCGCGAGAAGAAAGCCTCCGGCAAACCAAGGCCCAAACCGAGCGGCTTCAACTCCCAAAGCGGCATCGTCACCCGCAGACCCGGCCCATGCCCGCCTGTGAGAAACTCTTCGATGGTGGTGTCCGGGGACTCCGTGTCGTGCTGCGCCAAGTACCCCAAGCGCAAGTGACCGGCCTTGACCACGCGGCCCGAATCCAAGGCTTCTTCGCCCACGAGAGCCTTGAAGAGCGTGGTTTTGCCGGCTCCGTTGGGGCCGATCACACCCACGTGCTCTTCTTCGTCGATGGAAAAAGTGGCGTCGCTCAGGATCTCGCGCGAGCCATAGGCTTTGCGTCCGTTCACCACTTGAAGAAGGTTAGCTGCCACGGGCGCGAAGCTACTTTCGGCCGAGCCCTTTGTCACGATTTGGTCTCGGGGGAACGAGGCTCTTGCTCTCTTGCGTTCCAACCGAGAGGATCCGCTCATGACAACGAACATCACGAAGAAATCGATCCTTCCCCTCGCTCTGAGCGCCTTCGCCATGGCTTTGTGTTCCGCCGGAGCGACCGCTCAAGAAGCTAAGCCGGCATCCGCCCTGGAAGTGAGCGGGAGGGTTTGGGCCCAGCTTCGCGCCGACATGACCAAAGACTCCGGTCATAAGTCGGGTTTCGACATCTCCCGTGCCTTCTTGCAGGCGCAGTACAAGTTCAACGCCGAGTGGTCGACCGTATTGCTTCTGGATGCGGCCCGCACTGGAGCCACTCCGGACTACTTGGCCAGCCATGTGCGCAACGCGTACGTGCAGCATCAGGGCCTTCTCGGCGATGGCTCGCTCTTTCGCTTTGGCCTACAGCCCACCTTCTACGTCGCGACCCTCGACGGCGCGGTCAAAACCCGCTGGCTCGGCAAGAACCTGGTCGATGAAGGGGGCGTGGTGCCCAGCCAAGACGGCGCGGCCTCCCTCACGGCTCAAGCCGGCTCCGTGCTGCGCTACGGCGTGGCCGTGCGCAACGGCCGCGAAGGACTCAGCAAAGCCGGAAGCTCGGACAATGCCCTGGGCTACGACGCTTTCGCGACGATCACGCCTTTCGACGGCGCATTGGAAAAACTCGGACTCACCGTCTACGACTCGCTCCAAAGCCAAGCCACCGGGAGCACCGCCACGGCTTCGTCCAACACGTTGGCCGTCGCGCTCCACTCGCAGCATGCCTTCGTCGATGCGTCCCTGGAGACCGTCGTCGTCAAACAAAGCGGCGCTCAGGCTGTGGGTTACGGCGTCACCGCCAACGTGAAGCCCAGCGAGAACTCCTCGATCTACGCGCGTTTCTTTAGCGGCAACACGAACTTCCAAACGGGCAAGCTGAAGTCCAAGAGCGTGCTCACGGTCGGCCCAACCTACGCTTTTGTGGCCGGGAAGCTATCCACGGCGCTGCTCTTTGAGACGCGGCCAGCAGTGACGGCGGGAGCCTCGGCGCAGAACGCTCTGCTCTGGAACTGGGCCGCGAACTTCTAGATTGAGGCGACACTCCTCAAGGGGTGTCGTGACGAACGTCCTCGCCCGTACATACGAAAATCGCGTCCTCGGCGATGTTCGTGGCGTGGTCGCCGATGCGTTCCAGATTGCGTCCGATCAAAATAAGCCGCATTCCCGAGTCGACGAGACTGGGGTCGGACGCCATCTTCGAGAGTAAGTCGCGCGCGAGCTGGGCGTTGAGAGCGTCCACGCCGTCGTCCAGCTTAAGCACCACTTTGGCCTTGTCCAAGTCGTAGCTCACGAAAGCTTCCAGGGACTGCGTCACCATGTGCCGCACGTCGAGCGCCATCTGCGGAATCCCGTAGAGCGAATCCAGAACTTTGCCTTTGTGGTAGGCCTGTCCGGCATAGGCGATGTTTCGGGCCTGATCGCCCATACGCTCCAAATCGCTGTTCGCCTTGAGGATCGCCACGACCAATCGCAATTGCGTGGCCACTGGCGCCTGACGCGCAAGCAGTCCGAGACAATCGTCGTCGACTTCCCTGTGGTAGCGATTGATCTGCTCTTCCAACTCGAAAACGCGGCGGAACTTGGCGTCGTCGTGTGTCACAAGCCCCTCGACCGCGAGCCCCACGGCTTCCTCCACCAGGAGGCCCATGGACCCGAGCTTCCGTTTGAGTCCGCGAAATTCCGCGTCGGCTTGTCTTTCCATCTTAAAAACTATCTTAGCAGGCCCTTAGCCGAAGTGGCCCGTGATGTACTTCTCCGTGAGCTTCGTGGTCGGGCTCGTGAACATCTTGTCGGTGGCCCCGAACTCCACGAGCTCGCCCAGGTACAGGAAGGCCGTGAAGTCCGAAAGGCGCCCCGCCTGCTGCATGTTGTGGGTGACGATGGCCACCGTGTAGTCCTTCTTGAGCTCCGAAACCAGTTCCTCGACGTGTGCGGTGGAAAGCGGATCCAGCGCCGAAGTGGGCTCGTCCAGCAAAAGCACTTCGGGGCGAATCGCGATGGCCCGAGCGATGCACAGTCGCTGCTGCTGACCGCCGGAAAGACTCTCGCCACTTTGTTTGAGAACTCCGCTCACTTCGCTCCAAAGGGCGGCCTTGCGCAAGGCCCATTCCACCCGACCCTCCAACTCCGAGCGAGGGAGCGTTTCGTAGAGTCGAATTCCGAAGGCCACGTTGTCAAAAATCGACATCGGAAAGGGCGTGGGCTTCTGAAACACCATCCCCACCCGCGCCCGCAGTTTTTGCACGTCAAAGCGGGAATCGAGGACGTTCTCGCCATCAAGGAGGATGCGTCCGCTCACTCGCTGGTTCGGATAGAGCTCGTACATGCGGTTAAAGCAGCGCAAAAGAGTGGACTTGCCGCAACCCGAGGGACCAATGAAGGCCGTTACTTTCTTCTCGGGAACATCGAGCGTGATCGAACGGAGAGCCGGGGAGTTGCCGTAGTAAAAATCCAGGCCCGTGACTTGAATCTTGGGAGAGGGAATCGAAACACTCATACGGCGACCTTTCGTTTGCGAAACAAAACACGCGCCGCGATGTTGGCGGCCAGGACTCCCCCCGTGATCAACATCGCGCCCGACCAGGCCAGGCTGCGCCAATCGTCGTAGGGACTCATCGCGTACTGGAAAATCGTCACGGGCAAGTTGGCGACGGGTTTCTGCAAGTCAAAACTCGAGAACTGATTGTTGAGAGCCGTAAAGAGCAGGGGAGCGCTTTCTCCGCAGATACGAGCCACTCCGAGCATAATCCCCGTCAACATGCCGGGCCGCGAGGCGCGATAAAGGATGAACACGGTCACTTTCCACTCGGGAGTACCCAGCGCAATGGCGGCCTCACGCAAACTGAGGGGAACCAGGCGCAGCACGTTCTCGGTGCTACTGACCACCACGGGCACGAGAATGATCGAAAGGGCGAAGACCCCGCCCCAACCGGAGAAATGCCCCACCTTCACGACGTAGGCCACGTAAACAAAGAAACCCACGACGATGGAGGGCGCGGACAAAAGGATGCCGTTCAAAAAACGGATCGTGCCCGCGAGTCGGCTCCTGTCTCCGAACTCCGCGAGATAGGTTCCCGCGAGCACGCCGATCGGCGTGCCGATCAACGTCGCCAGACTCGTCATCATCAAACTGCCGAGGATGGCGTTCTTGAGTCCGCCCGCGCTTCCCGGGGGCGGCGTGTTCTCGGCAAAAAGCGACCAAGCCCATCCACTGAGTCCGCGCCCTATGAGCGTCCAAAGCACCGCTCCGAGCGCCGCGAGTCCCGCGGCCATCGCCACCAACGAGGCCGCGAGCGCGACTCGATTCAACAGGCGACGACGCCAGGCCAAACTCATGACCGCCGTCCTTCGCGACGCTCGGACTGCGCGAGCAGGATCTTCGCGATTCCGAGCACTACGAGAGTGATCAGGAAAAGGATAAAGCCAAGGGCAATCAGAGACGACAGGTGCAACTCCGTGACGGCTTCGGCAAACTCGTTGGCCAATACCGAAGAAATGGTGCTCCCGGGCATAAAGAGCGAGGTCGCGATGCGGTGGGCGTTCCCGATCACAAAGGTAACGGCCATCGTTTCTCCGAGCGCGCGACCGAGACCCAGCATCACGCCCCCCACCACGCCACGTTGCGCGTGCGGAAAAACCACTTTCCAGATGACTTCCCAAGTGGTGGCTCCCAGGCCGTAAGCGGATTCCTTGAGCAATTCCGGCACCGCTTCAAAAACGTCGCGCATCACCGAGGCGATAAAGGGCAAGATCATGAGCGCCAGGATAAGACCCGCGGTGAGCAAGCCGATGCCGATCTGAGGCCCTTGAAAAAGCGGTCCCAAGACGGGAATCGGTCCCAGGTACTTGCCCAAGACCGGCTGCACTCGCTCCGCAAAAAAGGGCACGAACACGAAGAGTCCCCACATGCCGTAAATCACGCTCGGCACCGCCGCGAGCAACTCGATGGCCATGCCGAGAGGACGACGCAGAAAACGAGGCGAAAGTTCCGTCAGGAAAACTGCGATGCCAAAACTCAACGGCACCGCCACCAACAAGGCAATGCACGAAGTGATGAGGGTGCCGTAGATAGGCACCAGCGCGCCGAAATCGTCGTTGATGGGATCCCACTCGGCGCGAATCAGAAATTCCGCGCCGAAGTGACGAAAGGCCGGCCATGCGCCGGAGAGCAGCGTCGCGATGAGCGCCACAAAGAGGCCGAGCACCGCGAGCGCGAAAAAGCGCGTGAACCCACGAAAGGCGGCGTCGGCCCAGCGATGGCGCCGCCGCCGCGACTCCGAGAAGACGAGTCTCCCCGAAGCGCGCTCCGCTACGTCATCCATCGTGCCGACTAAGCCCATGGAGTCCCCTCAACTCAGGGAGCCCCTTTGATCTTGGATTTCCAGGAAGCCTCGATAAGCTTCACGACCTTCGGCGGCACGGGCACATAATCAAGTTCCTTGGCCATGCCTTCGCCTTTGCCAAAGCCCCAACGGAAGAACTTCAGGACTTCCTTCAGGGAACCGGGCTTGTCGCTGGCCGCGTGAACCACGACAAAGACGGCGCCCACGATGGGCCAGCTCTTTTTTCCGGGAGCATCCGTCAGAATGAGCTGAAAGCCCGGAGCTTTTTCCCAGTCCGCACCGGCCGCGGCCGCTCCGAAGGATTCGGCACTGGGCTTCACGAACACGCCCGCCTGGTTCTTGAGTTGCGTGAAGCTTAATTTGTTTTGAGCGGCGTAGGCGTACTCCACGTAACCGATGGCGCCGGGGAACTGTTTCACGCTCGAAGCCACGCCTTCGTTGCCTTTGCCCCCGATGCCCACGGGCCACTTCAAAGCGGTGCCCTCACCCACGGTGGATTTCCACTCGGGGCTTTCCTTAGAGAGATAATTGGTAAACAGGAAACTCGTGCCCGAGCCGTCGGAGCGTTGCACCACGGTGATATCGGTAGCGGGGAGCTTCGCTTCGGGATTCAGGGCTTTGAGCGCGGGGTCATCCCATTTTTTGATTTTGCCCAGATAGATGTCCGCGACAAGGGCACCGGTTAGCTTGAGCTCACCGGGAGCAACGCCGGGGAGGTTCACCACCAGCACCACTCCGCCCATCACGACGGGGAACTGAACGAGACCGTCTTTGAGAAGTTCTTCGGGCGAGAGGGGCTTGTCGCTGGCTCCGAAGTCGACGGTCTTGGCTTGAATCTGCTTGATGCCGGCGCCCGAACCCACGGACTGGTAGTTCACCTTGGTGCCGGTCTCTTTGTTGTAGGCCTCGGCCCACTTCGAGACGAGAGGGTACACGAAAGTCGAGCCGGCGCCCGTCACCTCGGCCGCAAAGATCGGCCCCGAAAAAAGACTCAGACAAAGACTAAAACGCGCGATCTGCTTCATATCGAAAACTCCTTAGAGGTTAGCGACGCAAGGGCCGGATGACGCATTAGCTAAACTTTAGTTTTAGATAAGTAAACGAAAAGCATAGCCACGATTAACGCTCCGTGGCGCAAGTCAGGTTTCGGTCTGAAGAGTCGGCACGGGGCGCCTAGGGCGAAGTGCCGGCCAAACCCGTAGGCGCGGCGAGGTAGCGAAGCGAGCCGTGCGCGTCCGCCGCTTTGCCGGTCGCCGTGTAGCCCGTCAGGCTATCCAGCGGTCGACCACCCTCTTGGATCGCCGTGATCACATCGGCGGCCGTAAAGCTCGGGTTGTAAGCCAAGAGCATCGTCGCCAACCCCGCCACGTGGGGCGTGGCCATGGAGGTGCCCGCCAAGTAGTTGTAGGTGACGTCGCTATACGTGAAACTGACGATCTTGAAGTCGATCACGCCCACTCCGGTAGACACGCCGCTCGCGTTGCTCGTAAAGCGTAAACCGGCCGAGCACGTCGCCTGCCCTTTGCATGCGCTCGAAATGTCGTAACTTACGTCTTCAAAATAATCTCCGGTGCCCCCTGTAAAGGATGTCAGGCTGGAAGCCCCCGCGGTCCAGGGGTCTTGCGAAGCACTGTTGGCAACCGCGAGGTCGAAGTGATCGGAGTCGACCATCTTGTAGAGGACCGACGCTTTGAGCAAAACAAACTGCGCGGCGGCCGTGGAACTCAGGTCGAAAACTCGCCAAGCAATGTCGTTGGCGTTGTTCGCGTAGCTGCCGCTCAGGTTTGCCTGTGTTTTCAGGAATCCCACATTCGTTCTCCCGTCGGAGAGGCTTACGGAGCCAATCGTCATGGCGGTCGAGGCCGGCGAAGCCGGCAGGTTCCAGGCCGTGCGCCCTCCGCTGCTGTTGACGAAGGCTTCGCCCGAAGAAGGCACCACCGTGGACTCGAGCGAGTACCAGGAGCTTGCGATGTTCACGCCCGGAGCGCCCACGTCCACGTTGTCGGTGCCATAGTTGGAAAAATCCGCGAGCTCGTCTCGCTGATCAAGCGCCGCCACGCAGATCACGTTCGAGAGAGCGTAATTGCAGGGATAGGTCGGCGTGCTCGCGTCGTCGTTGTCGGCGCCATCGTTGCCCGCCGCCGCCACCACCACGATGCCTGCCGCCCGTGCGTCATCGAGCGCGTCTTCGAGCGAGGTGAGGTAGATAGACGAGCCCAAACTCAAGTTAACCACCTTCGCGCCGTTCGTGCGCGCGTAGGCGATTCCGTTGATGAGCGCGGACGTGGGAATCTCCCCCGCCGCATTGGCCACCTTGATGGCCATGATCTTGGCCTGCCAGCACACGCCCGTTCCACCCTTGCTGTTGTTTCCGACGGCGGCGATCGTGCCCGCCACGTGCGTGCCGTGTCCCTGCGTGTCGTTGGGGTTGCTGTCGTTGTCGCCGAAGTCGTAGCCCGTGTGACCGCTGCCGTCGTCCCACATGTTTGCGGCGAGGTCTTCGTGGTCGAAGTTGACGCCGGTATCAACGACCGCCACCACCACGGAACGGCAATCGGTGATGAGGTCCCAGGCCGGAGCCAGGTTCATGTCGGCCCCCGCGTTTCCAGGATTGGCCCCGGCTTCCAACGGATCAGGACCAACGACGCCGATCAGGCTAAGGGTTTGGCCCGTATTCTGAACACCCCATTGTTGCCCAAGCAGCGGATCGTTGGGGACAGCCGAAAGATCGAAGAGCACGTTCGGCTCTACCTTCTCAACCGAGGGGTCCCGCATCAGGCGGGCTTGAACCTGCTCGAAGCTCTCGCCCGAAGGCACCTGAGCCTGTACGAAGCGGGTACGTCCGAGAGTCTTCGGGGCACCCAGACCGAGACGCCGTGCGGCCTGCAAGCGCGTGGCGCGAGTGGAGGCCTTGAGCTTCACGAGCACTTCACCCGAAACCGAGCGCACTCGCGGAGACGAACGGCGCGCAGCAAGCGCCGGCAGCGAAAGCAACGCGAGCGCGGACGCGAACACAAGCGAGGAGGTTTTCATCACGGCACCACAACCGTGATCTGGGAAGAAGCATCACTCTGAGAACCTGCCGTGGACCCCACGGCGTTGAGCGCGGAATAGGCCACCACGCGCACATAGACGGAACCCGACCCAAGGCCCGCAAGGGTCACCGAAGCCGGAACCGAGGGGCCGGACACGAAGGGCACGTCGGTCACAACCGCGTCCGCCAACGAGAAGCCGGAGTAGTCGCAAGCGTAGACACGGTACCCGCCCCCCGTCCGATTCACCGCGGACTCGCGACTGGCCGTCCAAGTGAGCGTGGCGGTCTTCCCGCCGATCGGCAACACACAGGCGCGCGAAGGAATCGCCGTAGGAGTGGGCGTGGGGGTGGCGACCACGACGGGCGTACCCTCGTCCGGCGTCGATTCTCCGCAGGCAAACAGTAAACGGAAAGCGAGAAGCCCAAGGCCGGCTCGAGAAGGCCAAGTCGATCGAGTCATCCGTACAGTTTATGTTCGAAGCGGGCAAAAACCCCGACAAAGCGGGTGACACGCCCGTCAAAAAAACACCAAAACGCCGCGTTAACTCGCCAAGACCTTCTCCGTTCCTGTTTTCGGCGTTCGTTTTCGGCGTACGATACGAAGACGATGTCCACCCAACTTCGCCAAATCGAAGACGTTAAATCCCTTGTCCGCAAACTCTACGGGCACGAACACGCAGCCAAGAATCCCGTGACACGGACCCTCTGGGGTGCCTTGCGCTGGGCCGCGATGCTCTATCACGAGTACGTCCGCGACAACGTGCGGGTGCGAGCCGAATCGCTTTCCTATTTGATGCTTTTCTCGTTCCTGCCTCTCGTCGCGGGCGGCTTCTTTATCGTGAACATCTTCGCGCAGTTTGGCATGGTCCAAGAAGCGCTTGGGGGTTTCCTGAATCGCTTCCTCGAGACCATCCCCGAGGAACACCGCGAGTTCGTGCTCGAGTATGCGCTCAAGTTCAAGGACGCCTATCTCGCCTCGCTGGGCGCCAAGAGCGGCACTCTGGGCATCTTCGCCCTCTTCTTTTTGGCGTGGGTGGGACTCAAGGTCTACGTCAACGTGGACCGCACGCTCAACGACATCTGGTCCTCGGATCACAACCGCCCTTGGCTCGAGCAAGCCCGAAACTTCTTGGTGGTGTCCATCGTGGCGCCGCTCGTGCTGACAGCAACGCTCTCGATCCCGCTCGTGCTCCACCGCATTCCCGTCACGCAGCGCTTGCTCGATTCGGTGCCGCTCGTGTGGGGGCTCCTGAACTGGGGACTCCCGCTCGTCATCGTGATGGGGGTTCTCGCCTTCCTTTACCGCTTCGTGCCCGTGCGCCGCGTGCGCTGGAGTTCGGCGCTCGCGGGCGGGTTGTTTGCCGGCACTGCCCTGCAAATCGCAAACCTCGGAATGAACCTGTACTTCCGCTTGGGCACGCAGACGGCCTACGGCAAAGCCGCGGTGCTGCCGCTCATCGGCTTTTGGATCTACGTGGTGTGGGTGATCGTCATCCTCGGCGCCGAGCTCAGCTATCTGATGCAAAACGGTCAGGATCTCGTGCGCGGCGGAGAGAAATCCCGCTCCTTGCACGAAGCCGAGAGTCTCGTGCCCGTGCTTTTGAGTTTCTACGAAGCGCTTCGCGAAGGCCGCAACCCCGTGCGGCTAGAGGATTTGCGGGTTGCGACCGGCCTCAGCTCCTCGTCGCTCCGGCAGATCATCGACCACCTCGCGGCCGAGAATCTCGTGCTCGAAGTGCAAACCGACGCGCGCACTTTGGAAGGGGAGTATGCTTTGTCCCGCGATCTTGGCCCCCTGAAAGTGAGTCCGATTCTCCAAAAATTCCTCGGAAAAGAGGGAAGATTGGGCCCCCAGGCGCACCAAGAACTGTGGAAAAAAGCCCTGGCCGCATGGGCCAGCGCTTACGGGGAACTGACTTTCGGGGACTTAGCGAGGCAAGTTCACGACTCGCCGCAATAAATAATGCGGCGCGCACTCAAAAAGCCTTTACTCCGCCGGGCTCGCGCTTCGCAGCCCCTCCTCTTCTTGTAATGTCAAAAAATTAACAGGGAAGGGAACTCAAAGAATGAACTTCAAAAAGCAAATTTCCGTAGCCGCGCTCGCGCTGGCACTCTCCTCGGCCGCGAATGCCGCCGAGTTTATCGTCAAGGTTAAGGACGGCTTCGCCCTCCCGGCCTCGGCCACCAAGTTGGTGAAGGTGCTCGACACCCACGCCACCGGGAACCTGATCAAGATCTCGGTTGACGACAAAAACACCAAGGAAGCGATCGCCTCCCTCTACAAGAACAGCGATGTTCAGTACGTGGTGCCGAACTTCAAGCTCCACCGCTTCGAAGCTCCCTTGAACACGGAAGCCCTCAAAGAACAGTGGGCCATCAAGAAAGTCCGCGCCGAAGAAGCCTGGGCCAAGGCCGGCAACAAAGGCAGCCGCAAAGTTCTCGTGGCCGTGATCGACACCGGCGTTGATTACAATCACGAGTCCCTTAAGGACAACTCCGTCCCGGGTTACGACTACCGCAACAACGACTCCGATCCCATGGACGAAACGAGCTCGCAAAACCCTGGTCACGGCACGCACTGCGCCGGGATCATCGGCGCCACGGGCCTCAAAGACGGCGGCATCGTGGGCATCAGCCCCGAAGTCTCCCTCATGCCCCTGCGTTTCTTGGGTTCCGACGGTTCGGGCGACCTGATGAACGGCGTCAAAGCCATCGACTACGCGATCGAAAAGAAAGTGGACGTGATCTCGGCTAGCTGGGGCGCGACCGTGTCCCGCTCGCAAGCCAAGCCGCTGCTGGAGGCCATCAAGCGCGCCGACGATGCCGGCGTGATCTTCGTGGCCGCTGCCGCGAACGACGGCAAGAGCAACGACCGCACGGAAGTCTACCCGGCTAACTCCGGTTACCCGAACACGATCACCGTGGCCGCTTCCGGATCCAAGGACGAGAAGCCCTCTTGGTCGAACTACGGCAAAAAGAGCGTTCACGTCGCGGCCCCCGGCCTCGAAATCATGAGCACGCTGCCCAGCAACAAGTACGGCAACCTCTCGGGAACCTCCATGGCCACCCCGCTGGTGTCCGGTCTCGTCGCTTTGCTGAAGGCCCAAGACGGCAAACTCACGGGTGCCGCTGCGCGCTCGTTGCTGCAAACCACGGGCGCGAAGGTTTCCATCGAAACCGCCTGTGACTGCCGCGTGGACGCACTGACCTCCGTCGAGGCCGTGCTCGCCAAGAAGATGCTCGTGGTCCCGGCCGCCGGCACCTTGGCCCCCAACGACACGCTCACTGTGAGCGCGTACAACGGAACCGCGCCCTTCACGTTTGAGAGCTCGGCTCCGGCTGTTGCCACCATCGACGCGAACGGTTTGCTGAAGGCCGTCGCCGCCGGCGACACCACCGTCACCGTGACGGATGCCGCGGGTCAAAAAGCTTCTTCCATCGGCCTCCGCGTTGCGGCAGGCGGTGGTGGTGGCACCGATCCCGGCAACCCCGGCGATCCCGGTGAGCCTGGCCTCGACAAGTGTCCGTTCGAAGGCGAACAAGCCGCCCTGTGCGAGATCATCTGCCAGATTCAGCCCGACCTTCCCTTCTGCCAAAAGTGATCGTTTGAGCTAAGATCCTAAAAACCGGTGGGGCCTCCCGTAGGCCCCACCGGTTTTTTTTATGAACAGAACCGTCGACAAACTGCAGCGCCTTCGTCGAGCTCTCGCCGCTTTTCGCAACGGCGCCGCGGAATCCAGACGTCTGCGCCAAGTTCACCAGGGCCCGCCCCCACTCTGGGACACCTTTCCCATCACCTCGCAGGCCGCCTTGTCCGTGTTTCGCCATCTCGGCATCGAACTGGTCATCACCGGCGCTCCCGTTTCGCGTGAGCCGCAGCTGATGGTGGGCAATCACGTGAGTTGGCTCGATCCCATCGCCCTCGGCACCGTGGCGCCCACCTCGTTTGTCACGCGCGCGGACACCCAGCACTGGCCCTTTTTCGGAACGGGCCTCAAGGCCTTCGGCACGATCTTCGTGAATCGCACGGACAAGGCCTCGCGCCAACTCGTGCGTGAGCGCATTCAGGAAGCCATCGTCCAGGAAGGCCGCATGGTCGGAGTGTTCCCCGAGGGCACCACCAGCCTTGCCGGCAGACCCTGGCGGCGGGGTGTTTTCGAATTGGCAGCAAATGCAAAAATTCCTCTGCAAGCGTTTCGTGTTCGCTACGAACCGGCGCGAGCTGTGGCCTACATCGACGACGACACTTTTGTGAGGCAGTTTTGGAGCATTCTCGGACTGCCACGAATCCGCGCTTGGATCGAAGTGCGTGAGCCCATGACCGTGACGGATCCCGAGAAAACCCGCGCAGAGCTGGAAGCCTGGGCGCAGGAATGGGGCACACTCATGAGGGACACCACGAAATCCTAGGCCCCGCGCACCGCATTAATCCGTCGATATCCTTGCTTTGCGAAAGCCTTCTTTAGGAAGACTCCCGTTTGGCCGAAAACGGAAGATGGGGAAACTCGCTCGCCTCAGCTTCCTGATGGCTTTGGGCCTTGCGCTGGGGGTCAATCACGCGAACGCGATCACCGTGGCCACTCTGGGCGGAAACCCGGAGGATCGTCTCGACTTCGATAAAGAAACGAGTCTCCTGATCGTCGGCCGAGGCAAGGAAATGGGCCGCCTTTTTGGCCAGGCGGCGGTGACCAAGGGATACCGCTACCGAGCCCTCGTTCCGGAGCGTCAGATCGTTGTGATCGCGGCGCGCGAAACCTGGGATAGCGAGAAGGAAACCGAATTCTATCCTCGCATGGGATACCGGGTCCTCCACACCAACATCGCCTCCCTTACGGGAGTAAGCCTCATCCGGGAAATGAAACGCTTCAAGAAGATCGCCTCGGTGGATATCTACGCTCACACGGCCTGGATCGTGGGCGCTTCGCTCGACAGCGAAGTCTCCCGTTTTGACGAAGACACCTCGGGCGTGGGCGAGCTTCGTTCGCGCTTCGTGCCGGGAGCCTTCGCGATCCTTCACGGCTGCAACTCGGGCTTCAAAATGGGCCCGAGCCTGGCCGAAAAATGGAACATTCCCGTGCTGGGCTCGCTCGCCGCGGCCGACTTCCAACGCCTCCACTCCTCGAACGAGTGGTACTACAACGAGTCCTCGCGCGCGCCCGACACGGACTGGGCCGACACGATCGAAAGAGGTTTCGGCTCGCCGCTCAATTGCAAAAAAGGCTTCTGCATTCGACTCAAGCCCGATGGTTTCCCATACCAAGGCGCGTGGGGAAGCTTTGATGCCGGGCTCGGCTTCTTCAAGGCCTTTTGCCCCTGGGGCGAAGACGCCAAGTGCCACGAAGGCCTGCGCAGCGCCCTTGTTTCGAACGTTTCGTCGTATCCCATCACCGCGGAGAGCGACGCGGAATCCGTCAAGAACGCGGTGAAGGAGTCTCTCTGTCCGATGGGCAAGTCTCCGGCGATCCGCGAAAAGTGCTTCCGAGATCTGGAGAAGGCCGCGGGCGACGGCAACCGCGCCTACACGCCGTTCATAGGCGATTCACTCAGTTGCTCACTCAAAGGCTGCGAGTACGACACGCCTTGCAAACCGAAACTCGACGACTTTCGCGTAAGGCCGGACTGCCAGCTGCGGAGACCCGCCGCAAGCGCTCCCTCGACGGCATTCGTGGACGAATACTTGCTGTATCTGCGCGCCTTCGGGCAAGCGCAAACTCGGTAGCCGCCCGCGATCAAGAATTTGCGGGCATGCCCAAAAAATCGAGCACGGCTTGGATCACCTTCGTGGCATGGCGCCGATTGTGCGGCTCCTCGTCGAGCTCGCGCAAACGCAGCAGTTCGCGACCTAAGGTCGTCGCCTCGCCACGCAACTCAGCACCCTTGACGTGCTCATAGAGATCCACGGAAAACGACAGAACGCGCGCGAGGGGCATCACCGAAGCCGTGCGGATGCCGCGGTGGTAGCCCTTGCCGTTGTGCAACTCGTGATGGAGCAATATGAGTTGACTCATCGCCTCGGTGGCAAAGGGCAAGTAGGCGATCATCTGCTGCGACTTGACCGGATGTCCCATGATTTTCTCGAGAACATGCGCCGGGAGTTCGCGCCGATTCCGGTAGTAGGTGTCCATGAAATGATCTTCGAGTTCGGCGAGCGACGCATCCATCAAGAGAATCGCGTGGCAAAGGTTCTGAAGCGCACTCCGTGAGCGGAAGTCGTTGGAGACGGCCACGAGCATGGCAATCGAAGTGATCGCGGCCGAGTGGTTCATAAACCGCAGATTCTTGATGTTCTTGAGCACGGCTTTGCGCAGATCGCCGATCTCGGGCGCCAGCGTGGCGAGAAGTTTGTCCGCCATGCCGGTCACGAGCGCCGTAACCGGAGCGGCGTCCGAGGGTTGGGCGGTGAGCAGAGTCTTGTAGGCTTCCTTGAGTTTGACGCCCGCAGCCTCGCCCAGGTTTTCGCCGTCAAAAGCGGTTTTCGGATCCATATCGAGGGGGATCTCGGACAGCCCCGGCACCGGCTCCGAACCCACCGATACCTGTCCCCGGCGCACATAGACATGCAACGGTCCGAGCGACCGCAAGTTGTCGACTTTCACGGCGGAGATCGCCTCGCCTGCCGGGACAAAAAGCAAATGCTTGCCGGTCGAAGTCAGAAAGACAAAGAGATCCACCTTGGATGAGCCCTGCAGCGCGGCTTCCAATTCGGACTGGGTGACATGGCGAAACTCGCTCTCGTCGGACATACAGATCTAGGCATCTTAGCCTGCCTAGCGTCGGGAACAGAGAATGCCGGACGCAAAAAAACCAACGCTGCCCCCGGGTTTGCCGCTCAACGCGACTTGTCGTCCACGGTGGCCGCGTCCCGGGCACGCTGCTAAGGTCGGCTCATGTCGAAAAAACTTCTCGCGGGCCTCTCCGCATTCGCCTCTTTGTCGACGAGCGCGGCCCTCAAGACTCAGACCGTCGAGTACACGGAATCGGGCACCGTGCTCGAGGGCTATCTCGTCTACGACGACTCCCTCAAAGGCAAAGTCCCCGGCATTGTCGTGGTGCACGATTGGATGGGCAACGGCGAGTTCGCCAAAGGTCGCGCCCAGGCTCTTGCCAAACTCGGCTATGTCGCTTTTGCCGCCGACATCTACGGCAAGGGCGTACGCCCCGCCGACGCCAAAGCCGCCGGAACCCTCGCTGACCGCTACAAAACGGATCGGCCCTTGTTTCGTCGCCGACTCAGAGCAGCCCATGAGGAACTCCTGAAACAAAGCCGTGTGGACGCCGCCAAAACCGCAGCGATTGGCTACTGCTTCGGCGGTACCGGTGCGCTCGAACTTGCGCGCTCCGGCGCGCCGGTGGCCGGGGTGGTCAGTTTCCACGGAGGCCTCGGTTCGCCCACCCCCAACGACGCCAAGGCGATCCGTGGAAAAGTGCTCGTGCTCCACGGCGCGGACGACCCTTTTGTGCCCGCAGAAGAAGTCTCCGGCTTTGAAAAGGAAATGCGCGAAGCTCAGATCGATTGGCAACTCATCAAGTACGGCGCTTCGGTCCACTCCTTTAGCAACCCAAAGGCCGGCAGCGACAACTCCAAAGGAGCTGCCTACAACGAGAAGGCGGACAAGCGCTCATGGCTCGCGATGCAAAGCTTCCTGCAAGAACTGTTTCGCTAGAGGGCACCGCGAACGCAGCGCGTACGGCGCTGCGTAAGTTCCGCGATCCCAAGAAAGCCGCCTTCTTCCCGAAGTTCTTTAAGGCGGGCCCGGGTGAGTACGCCGAGGGAGATCGCTTTCTGGGCATCTCGGTGCCACAAACTCGCGAGGTCGCCAAACGATTCCGCGATCTCCCGCTGCCCGAGCTCAAGAGACTGCTCCACTCTCCGATTCACGAGGAGCGCCTCCTCGCGTTGATCGTGCTGACGGACCAATACAAACGAGCCGTGCACGATCCCCGTGAGCGTGAGCGCATCTTCAAATTCTACTGCGCTCAGCGCAGACGCGTTAACAACTGGGATCTGGTGGACGTCAGCGCGCATCTCATCGTGGGCGCGCACCTCGAGGGTCAAGACACCGCTCTGCTGGACCGCCTTGCGAAGTCGCGCGGTCTCTGGGATCGGCGCATCGCGATGCTGGCTACCTTCCACGGCATACGTCGCGGCCAGTACGACGATGCCCTGCGCATTGCCGAAGCCTTGGTCCACGACGAGCACGATCTTATCCACAAGGCGGTCGGCTGGATGTTACGGGAAATCGGCAAGCGAGACCTGCTCCCACTCGAGGCTTTTCTCAGACGTCACGCTCGCACGATGCCGCGCACGATGCTCCGATACGCCATTGAGAAGTTCCCCGAAGATCAGCGTCAACGCTACCTGCGAGGCGAGGGTTTCTAAGCACGGGCCCAGAGGTTTGCCACATCGTGTCAGCCAAGGGGACGTCCCCCCGAGTCGCCCGAGAGCGCTTATACTGCTGGGATGAACCGTCACGCCGCACTCACGCTTGTCCTTAGCCTCGCCGCCTGTTCCCAAGAGACGCCGCTCAGCACCTACGCCTATCGCTACTCGGGCAACCTTGCGCTCGACTCGGTATCGAGTGACCTCGGCTTTGAGTTTGCGTGGAACGAATCGGACACCTACGCCGGCGGCGTCTACACGGACAACTCTCTCGCCATCAGCCGGGAGGCGGCCCTCACGGGTCGCGCGCTTTCTGCGACCGAACGAAGCTTCCGCGTGGCGCTGGACGCCCCCACGGGAGGCGTCGCGGCGCTTCAGGTTCACGCCGTCGGCGCGCTCGGCACGAAACTCGCCGTGACAATCACGGCTCTGGACGAAAACGACGTCGCGCTCGCCACGGCACAAGGTAAGGCTTGGCCGGGAGCGGGGCACACCGCCGCCATCCCCGCCTTCGATCTCGAAGGCCGCCTTGCTTGCGCGGTCGATCTCAACTGGAGCGATCCTCCCGCGATCGCGCATCCCGGCGTGGCCTTGCGCCAGGCAGATGGCAGTCTCTACACCTGGGGAGACAACGATCAGAAAGCAATCGGTCAGGGCGACAGCACCCTCGTCGCCCTTCCCACGGCGGTTGGGTTGCCCGCCGGCGTAACCGTCTCTTGGGTCACGATGGGAAAGCAGTTCGGCGCCGCGATCGGAAGCGATCGTCAGATCTACTACTGGGGTCACTTCGTTTCTCCCTACGGAGTCGTGGTGACCGCCGCCGACCCCACCGCGATCCTCACGGAGCCCACCTTCGTTCCGGCAAAAATCTACGCGGGCCTCGATGCCCTTTTTGTGATCGACACCGAGAATCGCGTCTGGGCCATGGGCAGCGATGCGCTCGGCCAACAAGGCAATGCGGCGGTGGCCACCGACAACGCGGGATTCGCCGAAATCCCGACCCTCGCCGGTAGCACGAGTCTTTCGACTTCGGCCTATTCCGCCACGGTCTTTGCCCTCAAGAACGGAGAGCTCTGGAGCTGGGGCGACAGCACCCACAACAAACATGGCGGCACGCTCGGAGCAGGTCCCTACCCCGTGGTGGAAGAACCCGCACGCGTGCTGACGACGTTCAACGACATCGCGCAGATCAGCCAGGATTTTGAGACAGGCATGGCCGTGCGCGCGAACGGCGAGACCTACACCTTCGGCAACTTGCGCGGCGACACGCATAAGGCCGGACGCAGCGGAGACGCTTCCACGGAGCCCGCTCTGGTCACGGGCTTCTTTGCCAAGATCACGAGTGGCCTGGGGGCTTTCACTCTGGTGCGCGACGGTGCCGGGGACTACTTCCGCTTCGGCACCAATCTCTTTGGCTCTTTTGGCCTGGGAGAAGACCCGTCCGTACTCACGGGCGACTTGCCCCGGATCGTCGATGACTTCCCCGAAGTCTCGGCTATGAAGAGCTGCGGGAGCAGCCTCTTTGTGGTCAAGCCCGACGGCAGCCTCTGGGCTGCGGGTCGTCAGGAGTTCGGCGGTCTTGGCGACGGCGTGGACGGCGCAACGAACGCCACGAGCCTGCTTCCGATCTCGGGCGTGGACCTTTTCTAGGACGATTTTGTCGCAAGGGATCAAGGGATTGGCTTGCTTTGGATTTGCCCCCTTGGATTATAATCGACGCATGGTCCGGGGCAAAAGCATTGTCGGAAACTGGGCCACGAGCCTAGCCTTCTCGTTGGCGGTCCCGCTTTCCGCCATGGCCCAAGACTTTCGGATCCAGGGTCGCCTCTTTGAGATCGATGCTCCGCGCACCAAACCCCTCTTCACCTTTACTCTCAGCGGCCACACGCTCGAGGGCAAATACACACGCATGGAAACGGACTACCGCGACCTCGACGGCGTGCTCACCGCACACGAGAAAATCGGTTTCCGTGACGGTCGGCTCCAGAGCTACGCCTTCGAGATTCCCAATCAGGGCGAAATCGGCAAGATGGAAATCGTGGACGAGCGCATGCGCTTTAGCTGGAACAAAAACGGCGAAGTGCGCACCGAAGAAGAATCCGTGCCCGAGAACCTGATCGTGGGTCCCACCATCGTTCCTTTCTTGCGAGAAAATCGTGAGCGTATCTTGGCCGGCGAAAGCCTCCGCGCTCGGCTGGCCGTTCTCGATCGCATGGAAACCATCGGCTTCCGCTTTACGAAGGTCGAAGAAAAAATGCGCGACGGCCGGGCCGTCGTGATGGTGCGTATGCGGCCGTCGAGCTTTGTGGTGGCGCTCGTAGTGAAGCCTCTCGACTTCCTCGTCGACAAAGAAACATTTCGGCTCCTCGAGTATCGCGGCCGCACCCTGCCGCTCCGGCAGGAGACCGACGGCACCTGGACCGCGCTGGACGTGGATGCGGTTTACGATCCCTGAGGGATCACGATCCACGCGTAGATATAGGGAATCAGCCCCACTCCGCCGCAAAGCACGAGCAGCACAAAGCCGATGCGCACGAGAGCCGGATCCACTCCCCACCACTGCGCCAGCCCCCCGCACACCCCGCCGAAGATTTTTTCGTGACGACTGCGCACCAAGGGATCCGCCGGCGGCGTCAGCGGCTCGCCGTTGGGATTGCGATCCGCCGAGGGCAAAAGAATCCAGCCCAAAAGATAAAGCGGTATCCCGAAGCCGACACTGAGCAAGCCGAGAGCGACGATGCGGCAGAGAACGATGGAGTAGCCGCGCGAAATCGCGACGCCCGCACAGACGCCGCCGATGCGTGCGAAGCTACGGGAACGGTAGATGCGCTCGCTCACTTGAGCCACCGCGCCAAGAGACCGTCAAGCACGCCGTAGGCTCTTTGAAACTCGGCACTGTTGCCGCCGCTCAGATCGCTGCAGTGAGAAGCGCCTCCGATCAGCACCGCGGCCACGTCGTCGCGGGGGATCGGCGCATCCGCAAGGTCGTCCGGTCGCAGCGACAGATGCTGCCACGGATCGTTGCCGCCGTTGGTGTAGATCACCCGCGAGGTAGAGGTGCGCAAGAGCCACTCAAAGAATTCGCGGTTGGTCGCGGCGGCGTCGACGGGTTGTTTGAGCCCGAAGAGTCGTTCGCAAACTTGGTCGTGATAGGGCTCGTCGATTCGGGTGGAGCGGGAGGACTCCTTCGGGTCTCGGAAGGCCGTTTGGTAGTAACCGTACTCGGTGCACGACTGCCACATCCAACCCCGCATCCCAAAGCCCGAAATATAATCCTGCGGGTCGAGGGAAACCGCCGACTGGAAGGAAATCTCCAAGGCGGACACGCCGAGTTGCGCAAGGACGCGCGTGCCGATGTCTGCGTAAACGGAAACCAGGTTCTGCGCGGTGGTTTTCTCCAAGGCTCCGCAGAAGGTGCGCTGGAAGCCGTACTGCACGGCCGCTGCCACCATGTCGGCCATCACGTAGAGAAAATCCACGTCGTGAGTGATCTCCGTTGCCCCGAAGAGCCTCTTCACTTCGAGGGCACTCGTCGGATTCGCCAGAAGGGCTTCGACTTCCTTCACCGCGGCCTGGATACGTGCGAGGCATGCGGGTCCGGCCACAAGCGCCACGTGCCGGTCGTATTCTTCGAAGTTCGCCTTGGCGCGCACGGGGCCCGACGAGGACCACGCACCCGCCACAAGCTCCGGATGCTTCAGCTGATAGAACGCGGCCAGCGAACCGGCGTAGGAGCCGCCCACGGCAATCCAAGGCCCCTTGAAATTCTGTGTTTCCATCAAGAAGCGCTGGAGCGAGGCCAGGTCCTCGATGGCCTGCGGGGTGGAGAGGTAGCGCAGATTTTCGGTGGAGAGATCCGAGAAGGGTTGGCTGCGGCCATAGTAGCGGTGCTCGAGCACCACCAAGTGAGCGCCGAGTCTGCGAACGCGGCTCATGACGGCGGAGCCTTGGCTAGGCGAGCAAGTGGATTCGCCGCAAATCGAATAGATCACCGGAGCGTGCGCGGCGGTTCCGGCGCGGACGCTCGAAGAATCCACCCAGTATCGCTGCGCAAAGGTGCGGAGGTCGTTGGCCGCGAAGTGATCCACCCGCTGCGGATAAGTGGCGCTGACGGCATCTGTCTCCAAAGTAGACGCGAAGGGCCCCAGGCGGGCGCGTTCAAGGAGTACCAGCCGGCGAGCCTGAGCCCAGCCCTTCACGTCGGCACGAGCGGAGAGCGACGCAAAACCGGCCAAAAGAAGGGCAAAGAGTCCGCGCTGAATCGTCATGGAAGACACTGAAGTCGAATCCCCTCCTCTCCGTCAATTAAACCCTTTCCTCCAGAGGAGTTAGCCGTTATTTATCCGGGTTCCGTGATTCACCTGAGCAACCTCTCCAAACAGTACGGCCAGAAAATTCTCTTTCAGAACGCGAACTTCCAAGTACGCCCTGGGGAGAAAATCGGCCTGGTGGGCCCCAATGGCGCCGGAAAAACCACGATCTTTCGCCTCATCACCGGCGAAGAGCACGCGGAAAGCGGCGAAATCAACAAGCCCGACAAATGCGTGATCGGCTACTTCTCGCAGGACGTGGGCGAAATGAAGGGCCGCAGCGCCCTCGCCGAAGTCATCTCGGGGGCCGGCCGCGTGTTCGAACTCCAGGGCGAGATCTCCACCATGGAGAAGCAACTTGAGGCCTCGGGCGTGGAGCCGCTCTCGGACTCCGCCATGGAGAAACTCCTGGAGCGCTACGGCGAGGCCACCACCGAGTACCAACAACGCGGAGGCTATGATCTGGAGGCCCGCGCCAAAGCGATCCTCACGGGCCTCGGCATCGGCCCCCTCGACTACGATCGTCCCGTCGAAAGCTTCAGCGGCGGATGGAAAATGCGGATCGCCCTCTCCAAGATCCTCGCCCTGCAACCCGACGTGCTCCTGATGGACGAACCCACCAACCATTTGGACATCGAATCCATCGTGTGGCTCGAAGAATGGCTCACCAACTTCGAAGGCGCGCTCGTGATGACGAGTCACGATCGGGACTTCATGAACCGCCTCGTCACGCGCATCGTGGAAGTCGCGGGCAAGACGATCACTAGCTACACGGGCAACTACGATTTCTACCTCAAAGAACGCGCGATTCGCCGGGAACAGCTTTTGTCGAGCCACAAGAAGCAGCAGGACATGCTCGCCAAGGAAGAGGAGTTCATCGCTCGCTTTGCGGCCCGCGCCTCGCATGCCGCGCAAGTCCAATCGCGCGTAAAGAAGATCGACAAGATCGATCGCATCGAAATTCCGGCCGAAGAGGCCGTGATGAATATCGAATTCCGTGAAGTGCCCCGCAGCGGGAATGAAGTCGTCACCCTCGTGAACTTGGCCAAGGTTTGGCAACGCGACGACGGAAGCACCCAGCAGGTCTTCGGCGGGGCTTCGGGCGTGGTGCAACGCGGCCAAAAAATCGCGGTGGTCGGCATCAACGGGGCAGGCAAGTCCACCCTGCTCAAAGTCATCACCGGGGGCGCCGAAGCCACCTCGGGCACGATGACCCTCGGCGCGGGCGTTCGCATCGGCTACTTCAGTCAACACTCGCTGGACGTGCTCGATCCGAAATCCACGATCTACGAAGAAGTTTATTCGCATGCCCCAGACGCCAACATCACCTTCATCCGAGGCTTGCTCGGCGCCTTTCTTTTTAGTGGCGACGATGTTCACAAGAAAATCTCGGTCCTCTCGGGGGGAGAGAAAAGCCGCGTGGTTCTGGCGTGCATCCTGGCCAAGCCGGTCAATTTGCTCGTGCTCGACGAACCCACGAACCATTTAGACATCAAATCGCGCGAAGTCCTGATGAAGGCGATTCAGGATTTCGAGGGCACCGTGCTGCTGGTGAGCCACGATCGTCACTTCCTGCGCTCCACCACGAATAGAGTCTTCGAGATCGATCGTGGCCAGCTGACCGTCTTTGAAGGCGATTACGAGTATTACCGAAGCAAGCGAGCTCAGATTTAGCCAAAAGACCTTTCCCCCTCTCAGAAACCGGGAAATGCCGCCATGAGTCCATGACTTTTTTCGCTTTTTTCCTTGTGCGCCGAGACCGCGCAGCGGAAAATGGGGCTTATCGAAAATCGTGAAAATGCCCAACCAAACTCTACTCAGCTGTATCTCGAAACGCTTCGCCCTTTCGCTCAGGAAGATCGCACGACCAGCTGGATTCTGACCCTGACGTCGATCGCGCTCGTCCTGGTCGCGCTGCGCCTGACCTTTTCGGATCTGCCGATGGCGGTGCGTGTCGCATCGAGCGTGCTGATGGGCCTGCTCATGATGCGAGTGTTTGTCATTTATCACGACTACGAACACGGCGCGATTTTACGCAATTCCCGAGTCGCCCAGACTCTCATGTCCGCCGTCAGCGTCATGTTCCTGCGCCCTCCTGCGGAGTGGCGCCGCTCCCACGACTTCCACCATCGCTTCAACGGGCGCATGTCCACGGCGGACGTGGGCTCCTTCCCGATCAAGACCGTCGAGCAGTGGCGAGCCATGACGCCCGCCCAGCGTTTCGGCTACCGCGTGGTGCGCCACCCGCTCGTGATCGTCTTCGCCTACATCACGTGCTTCGCGCTGGAGGCCGTGAAAAAGATTTTCCAGCCCGGCCTCTCTCTCAAGATCCAATCCTTCTTCGTGCTTCTTCTGCACGGATTCTTCGTCGCGCTTTCCCTACGCGCCGGTTGGGACGTTTTCCTCTTGAGCATCTTTGTTCCCTACATGCTCGCCTGTGCTGCGGGCGTGTACATGTTCTACGTTCAGCACAACTACGAGGGCGTGATCTTCAAGTCCGAGGAAGAGTGGGACTTTGGTTTCGCGGCGATGTATGGCTCCAGCTGTCTTAAATGTGGCCCCATCGCGCATTGGTTTACGGCCAACATCGGCTACCACCACATTCACCATCTCAATCACCGCATCCCGTTTTACCGCTTGCCCGAAGCCATGAAGGCTCTCTCTCCGTTTTATACCCCCGTGTTCGTGGGGCTCATGCCGCGCGACATCATCCAGGCCCTGAGCCTGAAGCTCTGGGATACCGAGCATCAGCGGATGGTGGGCTATCAACCCGTGGCGAGCAAGGCCCGCTACGGAAGCGAAGAAGCGGTCACCGCCGGCCTGTAGCCGATCACTCGGGAGCTGATCGCTCCGGAGACTTCCCCCCCAGGCGTCACCTTAAGGAACGTCCCGATGAGCCCTTCCTTAGCTAGCAATGCCTGCGCCGTGCGGCTACCTGTCGCTGCGGCATAGTCAGCCAGCAGCGCGCGAAGGCTGATCACGTCTTCCTCAGAACATTCCACGGCTCGAACGCTGTCCTCGTTCAGTTGGCCGCCCTCGGTGCGACGCACGAAGAGAATGCCTCCGGTCATCCCGGCTCCGATGTTGGCTCCGGCACGGCCGAGGATCACCACGCGCCCCCGAGTCATGTACTCGCAGGCCTGGGCGCCCACTCCCTCTACCACCGCCGCAGCTCCGCTGTTTCGGATCGCAAAACGATCTCCCGCGATGCCGTGCACGAAAAGTGTCCCCCCCGTTGCTCCGTAGAGCACGCAGTTGCCCACAAGGGTATTGAGGGCGGGATCGGCACGAAAATCCGGCGACGGACACACCACGAGACGCCCGCCCGACATCGACTTCGCGACCGAATCGTTGGCCTCACCCGTCAGGCGCACGTCGAAGCCGCTCTGTAAAAACACCGCGAATCCCTGGCCCGCGCTGCCTTTGAAATGAAAACGGAGCTTCCCGATGACGGGGTCCAAAGGCGACGCTTCGGGGGGGAGGCCCAAGCGAGCGCGTGAGCGCTCTCGGGCCACGACCCCGTTGAGCGTGGCTAGGAGCGCCCGATCCCGCGGCGTCACCGGGTAAACCAGCTCCAGCGGCAACTCTGACGAATTGAGATCACGCAGACAGCGAACATCGTCGACAAGTTTCAGGTTTCGCTCTGACAACCCTTCCACGAAAGGATTGGAGGCTCGTGCCGCAATCGTCAGGTCGCGCCCATGGAAGAGGTCCAGGTCGAGTTCGCGCTCTTCCACCAAGGGCAGGTGAGCAGGATCAAGCTCCAGCAGATCGGATCGTCCGATGACCTCCTCGAGACTCCGTGCGCCGAGCTCTGCCAAGTGTCGGCGAACGTCCTCGGCCACGTGGGTCAGCAGAGCCACGATTTTTTCGGGACTGCCGTCGTAGAGTTTTTTGAAACGAGGATCGTGCGTGGCAATGCCCGCGGGACAGGTGTTCTTTTCGCACACTCGCGCCATCACGCAGCCTTGAGCCACGAGAAGCAGCTTTCCGAAATCGAACTCTTCGGCCCCCATCAGGGCAGCCATCACAACGTCGGCTCCGGTGGAAAGTCCGCCGTCCACTCGTAGCGTCACGCGGTGGCGCAGGTTCTCCTGCAACAAAGCGCGATGGCATTCCACGAGGCCGATCTCCCAGGGTAGACCCGCGTGTTTCATGGAACTAAGGCTGGCTGCCCCCGTTCCGCCGTCGTGACCAGCCACGTGGATGATGTCCGCGCCTGCCTTGGCTACGCCCACCGCTACGGTGCCCACGTTCTCCCCGGCCACGAGTTTCACGCTCACCTTGCCGTGGGGTTTGAGCTGGCGAAGTTCGAAGATGAGCTGTTTGAGATCTTCGATGCTGTAGATGTCGTGCATCGGCGGGGGCGAGATGAGGTCCACGTTTTCGTCCGAGAAGCGCGCGCGGGCTGTCTCGGGCCCCACCTTCTTGGCCATGAGCTGACCGCCCTCGCCGGGCTTGGCCCCCTGGGCCACCTTGATCTGGATCTCCTCGGAAGTCACAAGATACTCGGCCGTCACGCCGAAACGTCCGGAGGCCACCTGTTTGGTGTGCGCTCGGGTGCCGTCGCGGAAGTAGTAGGGATTCTCGCCGCCCTCGCCGCTGTTGCTACGACCGCCGAGCTCTCGCATCGCAAGGATGATGTCGCGCTGGGATTCGGCGCTGATCGCGCCAAAGGACATGGCACCCGCCCCAAAGCGTCGCGTGATCGACTCCCGCGATTCGACGCTTTCCAAAGAGAGAGCCGTGGGGGCCGACTTTTGTCGCAACAAATGCCTCAGCGAGATCGGCCCCTGTTCGAACTTCGATTTCAAGTAGGCATCGTAAAGCTCCGGCGATCCCAGTCCTGCGCCGCTGCTGGCCACCAGCGCATGAATCTGCTTGGAACGTGGCGCCGTCATGGAATGTTTCTCGCCCACCTTCTCTTGCGGATGCTCCCGATAGAGATGGTTGTGAAAGGACGCGGCAGGAACAGCCGTTTCCCTCAGAACTCGGGCAATCAACGCATCAAGGGAAAGGCCTCCGATCCAACAGCGATGGCGGGGGAAAAACTCGCGGTGAATCTCATAGCCCAGCCCCAGAATCGTGAAGAGTCCCGAGCCCTGATAACTCTGAAGCACCGAGACGCCCATCTTGGACAGGATCTTCAGCAACCCTTGCTCCAAGGCCAGCGCAAGCCCCTCCTCACGATGGTCTCCCGAGCGCCGCGCGAGACCGAGAGCCAAGTACGGACACACCGCCGCGGCTCCGAATCCGATGAGCACCGCGAGATGATGGGTGTTCTTGACCTCGCCGGTCTCCACCACGAGCGAGGCCCGCAAGCGCATGCCCGCCTCGTTGAGCGAAGCATCCAGGGCACTCAGCACGAGCACGCTCGGAATCGGCGGATTCTCCACGCTCGCTGCACGGTCGCTGAGTACGACGATGGTTTTCTTGCGAAGCACGGCCTCTTTGGTTTGTGCCTTCAGTTGCTCGAGCTTGGCGCGAAAGCCGGCCACGCCGCCCGCCCGTGGAAACGTGGTATCGAGGACGACGGTGCCTACGCCAAAGTCACTGTCGGAGCTTTCGTCTTGCAGGGAGCGTAGGAACTCCATTTGATCAAGTCGCAGCACCGGGCCATCCAGAATGATCGCGCGTTTTGCCGGAATCAGTTCCTTAGGCTCGAAAATGTTCGGCTTGCGTCCCAGCACGACGGACACGTCGGTGACCATTTTCTCGCGCAGGTAGTCGAGCGGCGGATTCGTGACCTGGGCGAAGTTTTGGTAGAAAAAATCGAAGATCGAGCGTCGCTCCGTCGAAAGCGCGGCCAACCGAGCCGTGTCCCCCATCGAGCCGATGGGTTCCTTGCCTTCCGCAATCATGGGCAGCAGAACTTTTTTCAGGTCTTCATCGGAGTACCCGAAGAGCGAGAGCTTCTCGTCGAGGTCGCCGATCTCCGTCGCTGGGCGAGTTCCCACGCTCGTGAGGCGAGGATTGAACGTGGCGTATTTGTTCTCGCCCCACTCGCTCGCATCCTCCAAGTGGAGGCGCCCCGTGCGCAGGTCGATGTTGACCGAGTCCCCCCCGGAAAGGCTTCCCTTGGCAAGAAGCGCGCTCTCGTCGAGCCCGAACGAACCGGCTTCCGACGAAAGGAAAAACTGATCGGCGGTGCGAGCCCAGCGGCACGGGCGAAATCCACTCCGGTCCAGGCGCGCGCCGATAGTACGGCCGTCGGAAAAAGCAAAGAGCGCGGGCCCATCCCAAGGCTCCATCGCACGGCTCCAAAAGCGGTAGAAGGGCCGCTTCAAATCGGCCTTCGGCATCATGATCGCCAGGATGTCGCCCGCATGCGGGATGCTGCTGCGATACATGAGAGCTTCGATCATTTCGTTCACGCTGCCCGAGTCGCTGATGCCCCGATGGGTAAGGAGTTCGTCTTCTTGAATCCCCAACGCTCTCTCGCGCGCGTAGGCCCACGCGCGGTTGCCGGCGATCGTGTTGATCTCGCCGTTGTGCGCCACCACACGAAAAGGCTGTGCCTTGTCCCACGACGTGGCGGTGTTCGTGGAGAAGCGCCGGTGAATCAGAGTGAAACGAGTCTTATAGAGAGGATTCTGCAGATCGAGATAAAACTCCGCCAGGTGCTTAGAGGGCGTTAAGGCCTTGTAGACCACGGTTCCTGCAGAAAGGGACGTGAAGAAAAACTGCTGGTGAAGACCCGACTGCCGCAGACGGCTGCGCGTGGCCTGCTTGGCGCCATAGAGCAACTTCTCAAACGCGTATCGCGTGGTGCATTGTTCGGGGCGGCGGATAAAGGCCATCAGCACGTCCGGGCGCTCGGCCCGCCCCTTCTCGGACAGAACCTCGGGATCGAGGGGAGGCTCCCGATAGCGGAGGATATCGAGGCCGGCGTTCTGAAAAGTCTCTTCGAAAATTCGCAGTGAGCGGATGCGGGTCGTGGCTTCGCGCGACAAAAAGAGACTCGCCACGGCCGTGCCTTCGGGAATTCCGTAAAGCTGCCAGGGAATGTCGGTCAAAACCCCTGCCCCGTCGCTCGTCAGAAGGTCCGCGGAGCTACCGCCACGGTGCTCCAGATTAAGCAGCGCGTTCAGCCCCTGCCGCAGGTTCTCATGGTCGGCCACGCCCCTCAGGCTCGCGACAAAACCCACCCCACAGGAAGAAACTTCGCTCTGCGCCATCGGCCCAAAAAATAACGGATCGTGCCCGCGTTGTCGGCAGCGCGGCCTGGGACACGGCACTACGCGCTGAGCCGTGTTGTCCCAGGCGGGAAGACGTCTCCCCATGGACGGAAGACGCAATCTCTATTGAAATCCTTCGGGTGAAAGTGTCGAGGCGCTCGGATCATTCGCACGCACTTTTTTGGCGACGCACGGTCTCCGCTCAGATTCACGCCTTGGGTTGCGTACTCATGGTCGTGGGCCTCTTCACGATTCTGCCCCTTGCAAGCCTGGCGGGCGCAGACCACTACCGAGCCTGCCTCGTTTTCTTGATCACCGGCTTTCTCGTGTTCGGCACAAGTTCGGCCTACCACTTAATGCACGATGGTTTTGAAATCTCTTTTCGTTTGGCCGGGCTGCTCGAAGATCTCGATCACTTCAGCATCTATCTCTTTATTGCAGGCACCTACTCGCCGATGATCCTTTGCGCGGTCAAAGAGCCGTGGCGCACACCGCTACTCGTGGCGATCTGGTCCATTGCTCTGCTCGGAATCCTCTACACGTGGCTTAAACCTCACCTCCCCAAAGTTCTGCAGGGGCGTTTTCTTTCGACCGGACTTTTTGTCGCCATGGGATGGGTGCTCGTGGTGCGCCTGGGCGAGGTGGCCAGCTGGCTGTCTTTAGAACAGGCCTCCTATTTGATGGGCGGCGTACTCTCCTACTCGGGAGGTGCCGTTGTGTACGCCCGGCAAAAACCCAAACTCTGGGAAGGTCTCTTCGGCTACCACGAGCTTTGGCATCTGACGGTGCTGATTGGCGCCGCCAGCCATTTTTTGCTGGTCCGCTCGTTCTATCTGTAGAACGTCGGGTTTCCTTTTCGGGAATCTGCGCCAGAATAAAGGGCGGGCCCATCCCTATTTCCGGGGGATTTTCGATGAAAATGAAACTTCGATCCTATTTCGCTCTGTCCGCTCTCGCGCTCATCGCCTGCGGCAAGGATGCCGATCAGGCCGGTGCCCAGGTCAAGCTCAACGTGCTGGCGAAGTCGGGCGCGACGATGAACCTCTCGGCCTTCTCCCTGGAAAAAGCGGTGTTGGGAACGTTCACCGCATCCGCGCTGGGCTCCAACACCGCCGCTCAACTGGAAAGCCTGAAATACGTCTTTGGATTCATCTCCATATGTAACGGCCTGGAGATCAACGGAAGCGCTTTCAACAACCCTTCGGGTTGCACCGAAATCTACTCCGGCCCCGTGATCGGAGACGGAAGCTCGAGCGGCATTACGCCGGCCACGTTGGCCGACCACGCCGACAGCCAAATCGACCTGATGAACGCAGAGTCGCTCGCAAAACTCAACGCGTCGGCCAGCGCCACGGCCGGCACCTACAACTATGCCGTGCTGAATTGGTACACGCCCATCGCGGTCAAGGCCACGGTCACCACGCCCAACGGCTCCGTGTACACCAAGCCTGCCGCTAGCTACGAAAGCGGTTACACCCAAGTGGCCGCAGGAGCCCTGAGCAGTTCCCCGGCCGAAGAAACCATCGTCGTGTCCGCCAACGGCGGCTCGTTCTTCAAGTTCCAAACGCCCTTCGTCATTTCGGACGCCGACATCGCGGCCGGTACCGCCTACACGATCGACCTGGTCTTCAATCCCGAGGGCGTGATCGCGGCCAACGACAACAGCCCCAACGACGGGAACCTGCGTGATGGCACCAGTTCGATGTACATTCCCATGCTGCAAGTGACGCCGGTTCCGCGCAAAACGGCAGACTACTCCGTCAAAGAAACCTACATCTACGACCTAGGCACGGACGGAAAGTACCGCGTCGAACTTTATTACAACTCCGGCGACGCCACCAAAGCCATCCAGGGCGCGACCGGCGGCTTCGTGTACGACTCCACGTCTTCGACGGGCGGTGTGATGCGTGCGGATTGGGGCGCGAAGGTCATCGAGATCGCCGACGTGGCCGGAGCCCTCACGCTCAAGATCCCCAGCATGAGCGGGGGATCCACCGCCGCAGATTCGATCGTTGGCCTTACGCGCAAAACAACCGTGGGCGAGACGGGCACCTCAGACCTCGTATTCGGAGGTGTGAGCTCGTATCTAAATAAGACCTACACCTACGAAGGCTCCGTCGACGTTCGCTAAGGCGCCGCTCGACGACCTCTCCGGTACGCGATCGCGACCCCTGTCGACCTAGCGGAAGCAGGTCGGCAGGCGTGCGCGCAGATTCGCCAACACCCGACCAAACTCTTCGGCGTTGCGTGTCTGCATCACGTACCAGTACTTGCCAAGCGCGTCGGGTAAGTTCCGGTTCGCGTCAAAATCAAGCAGACGTCGCTGAACGATCCACAGTCCTAAGTTCAGGTTAGCGTAGGCGTCCAGAATCGTGCGCTCGGGCGTGCCGTACTTTACGCGCGAGTCGTAGTCACGCCGGGCATGCTCTCGGTCCCGCTCCCAGGAGATGTCGCCGCCTCGATACTTGTAGCTGACGATGTCTTGATAGGACAGCTGCAAGAGTCCCTCGGAGCGAACCTGATAGCCCGTAACGGGGTCCTTGCTCATGGTGCCTTCCACGTAGACGAGCGTGCGGTTGCGGCCCGACTCCGGCCCCGAGATCGACCACAACAGGGCCGACCAAAACTCTCGACGCTCGGCGCGCTCCATCCGGGACCAGTTCGGACACACGCGGGACAAGCGAGAGGCGGAGAGTTCCAGCAAGCGAGGATACTGAGCCTCGACCGTCGTCTCGACATGCTCGGAATACTCCGGAAGCCAGCCTTGAATCACTTGCGGAGGAATCGCCCGGGGAGGGCTCTGCACCTGAGATCGGGCCTCGCGAAACCAGAGCTGTCGCCGCATTCGAGGCGCCCGAGCTCCCAGGGCATAGGTCTCGGACACCATGGCAAGACCGAGAAGCATCGGGAAGAGGCGGAGGTAGACCATGCCGCTATCTTCCGAGAGTTTTTCACGAGCACTGAGGAAATTCTCCGCTCCGTGTTCCGTCGCGTTCGTAACGCCAAAACTCTGACTTTTCCGAGACTCCCGAGAACCGGATTAGCGAGAACAGGCCGGGAAGCGACCCTGAAGGTTCGACATCACTTGGCCGAACTCATCGGAGTTTCGGGTCTGCATCACGTACCAGTACTTGCCGAGGGCATCCTGGAAACTGCTGCTGGGATTAAACGACACGAGATGCTTGTTCATGATCCAGAGACCCAGATTCAGGTTCGCATAGGCGTCGAGAATCGTGCGCTCCGGCGTGCCGTATTTTACGCGCGAGTCGTAGTCGCGGATGGCCGCGTTCTTGTCCTTGGACCACGAAATGTCGCCACCCTTGTACCCGTAGTTTTTGATGTCTTGGTAAGACAACTGAAGCAAACCCTCGGAACGCACTTGGTAGCCAGTCACGGGATCCGTATCCATGGTGCCTTCGACATAAACCATCGTGCGATTGCGACCCGATTCCGGCCCCGCGATCGACCACACCATTGCCGACCAGAACTCTTTGCGACCTTCGGCATCGAGCGAGCTCCACTTGGGACAGACACGCGACATGCGCGAGGCCGAGAGCTGCAGAAGTTCGGGATAGCTCGAGACCACGGTCGATTCGATGTGTTCCGAGTACTCGGGCAGCCAGCCTTGGATCACCTGCGGCCGATCCGAGGGACTAGGCGTAGGCGACGGGGCGGGGGTCGGAGTGGGAAGCGGAGTCGGAGTGGCCGTCGGCGTCGGACTCGGCCTGGGACTCGGCACCGGACTCGGACTTGGACGCGGTGTCGGACGAGGCGCGCGCGCGCCGAACCCCTGAGCAAAGGGAACCGAGGAAAGTCCGAGCAAAAGAGTGAGAGCGGTTGAGCGTTTCATCTTTTGCTCTTCGGACGTTTCTCGACGAAGCCGGAAAAAAATCGTGCAATACGTTCCGGCGCGTTCGTGGAGCGACGCAGAATCTTAACAGGGCTCCGCAGATCCCTAGAAACACGAGAGAAATATCCGGGCAAAGACGGGGGGTAGAATGTCCCTGACCGAATACGGACATGTCTCTCGGACCGGCCCTCGACTTTTCGCATGGCTCTGAGAAGCTAGAGCGATGGCCGCTGCTTCTCCTCTGGTTTACGCCATCGATTTTGGCACCTCGAACTCCCTCCTGGGGGCCGTTTCGGCGGATCGCTCCCAGGGCCTCGCTCCCCTGGACCCGATGGCTGCGGATCCGCATGTCCTTCGGAGCTTGATGTACTTCGGCCCTCGCCAAGCCCCGACGTTCGGCGAAGTCGCCATCAAGGCTTACGTAGACGACTCCATGCACGGACGCTTTCTTCGCTCCTTCAAACGCTTTCTTCCCATGAAAAGCTTCGACGGCACTCTGATCGACAGCAAGCAGTGGTCGCTCGAAGAACTCACCGCGCGTTTCTTGCGCGAAATGCGGGAACGCGCCAATGCTCACTTCGACCAAGACGTCGAATCCACGGTGCTCGGTCGTCCGGCGCTTTTTTCGGATGACGAAGAATCTCATCAGCTCGCGCTGTCACGTCTCGAAACCGCGGCGCACCTGGCCGGCTTCAAGCACGTCGAGTTCCTGCCCGAGCCCGTAGCCGCAGCCTATCGCTACCGCTTGGAAATGAAGAAAGAAGAGGTCGTGCTTGTGGCAGACTTCGGTGGAGGCACTTCGGACTACACAGTGCTCAAGCTCTCGCAACGGGAGTTTCGTCCCAGCGATGTCCTTGCGATCGGAGGGGCTCCGCTCGCGGGCGATTCCTTAGATGGCGCGATCATGCGCCACCGGATCTCCAAGAACTTCGGCTCCGAGGTGTCCTACACCGTGCCCTTCGGTTCCAATGTGCTCACGATGCCCAAGAGCCTCATGGCGTATCTGACCTCCACGGCCCACATCAACTTCCTCAACAGTCGCGAGAATCGCGAGTTTCTCAAACGTGTCCGCGACTGGTCCCTGGGGCCCCAGGATCAATCGGCCATGGAGCAGCTGGGAGTGCTCCTCGAAAACCAGCTCGGCTTTTCGGTCTTCGAAGCCATCGAACGGGCCAAGCGCGCGCTCTCTGACCATTCCCACGCCGAGGTCAGCTTTCGCTATCCGGGCATCGACCTCGCGGAGCGCGTGAGCGCCAAGCAGTTCAAGGAGTACTCCAAGGAGGAACTCGCCAAGATATTCGCCGCGCTCGACGAAACTCTCCTCAGGGCCGGCCTTAATCCCAAGCAAGTAGACCGCGTCTGCTGTACCGGCGGTACCGCCAAGGTTGGGCTCGTGCGACAAGAGCTCCTCAAGCGCTTTGACGAAAGTCGCCTCGAAAACTTCCGTCACTTCACGTCGATCGTGGAAGGATTAGGAGAACGGGCACAGCAGCTGCTTCGCGACGGCTAGCAGCCTGAAAGCCTTGCGCCGGCCCTCGACCCGCACACCTCCGAAGGAGGGTTGACCCGCTTCCGAGGGAGCGCTGAAATGTCGGGGTGCAAAGCTTTCGCTCACTCACCTTCGTACTTCTATCCGCCTTCGTTCAGGCAACTTTCCACACTCCGGCGCAAGCCTCGAGTTCGGGAAAACCCCGTAAGGACGAGAGCCCCTCATCCGTTCTCTTGATCTCCATCGACGGGTTCCGGGCTGACTACCTCAGCGCGGATCGTGTTCCGCACCTCTGGAAGCTGGGCCAAGAGGGAGTGCGCGCCAAAGGACTCCAACCCGTTTTTCCCAGTCTCACCTTTCCCAACCACTACTCGATCGTGACCGGGCTCTACGCCGAGCATCACGGCATCGTGTCCAACGACATGCTGGACCCGCAAATTCCGGGCAAACGCTTTCGCCTAGGAGACAGTGCCGTGATGGACGATCCGCGATGGTGGCAAGGCGGCGAGCCCATATGGACCACCGCCGAAAAACAGGGCGTCGTCTCCGCCACGATGTTCTGGCCGGGGTCTTCCGTGGAGATCCGCGGCAAACGTCCGCGATACTGGAAACCTTACGACCAGACGATGACCAACGACGCGCGTGTCGATCAAGTTCTCGCGTGGCTAGATCTTCCGCAAGTCGATCGCCCTCGATTGATCACATTGTATTTTGACGAAGTCGACACCATGGGCCACATGGCCGGTCCTCTTTCGCCCGAAGTCCTTGCCGCCTTGTCTCGCGTCGACAGCGCAATCGGTCGCGTGCTGAAAGGCCTAGCCGAACGCCGGCTCCAGGAAAGTTTCAACGTCATCGTGGTGTCTGACCACGGCATGTCTCGTGTCGAGCCGGACAAGGCCATCGCCCTGGATCGCTTCCTAGATCCGAAGGACATCGAACTCGTCGGCCAAGGCGCCATGGCGAGCCTGTACCCCGCACCGGGCAAACTCGAAGCCGTCTACGCGAAGCTGCACAAGGCAGATCCGCGCCTCCGCGTGTTCCGCAAGGCCGAGGTCCCCGAGCGTTTTCACTATCGCGACCACGCACGCATCGGCCCCCTGGTGCTCCTCGCCGAACCGGGGGCCTATGTGACCGTCACCGCACGAGCACCCAGGCCGGGCACCCATGGATACGACAACGCATTGCCGGAAATGTTCGGACTCTTCATCGGGAGCGGCCCGCGCTTTAAGCAAGGCCTCACGGTAGAGCCTTTCCTGAATATCCATGTGTATCCACTCATGGCGCGGATCCTCGACTTGAACTCGGCACCGGTCGATGGCGATCCTAAAGTTTCCTCCGCCTGGCTGCGCCAATGACCGTCGTCCCAAGCTCCGGAAGGCCTTCTGGTCCGAGCTTCCAAGGCCGGCTAAAACGGGCGCGTGTTGTGCTTGGGCAATTGCTTCAGGAAGGCCCTTAGCCACGCGTAGGTCTTGAGTCCTCGGAGCGGCTTGCCCTGCCAAAAGGCGTAGATCGCCTCGACTTCCTCAGGCGCAACCCGCAAAAAACCTTCCTGAAAAGTCGCGGGTAAAAAATTCAGAAAACGACTCGTCTCTGAACCATAGATTCTCGTCAGGATCTGGGTCTTCAGCGCGTATTCGCGTTCGCTCAGCGAGATCCGAAGCTCAGGGTAAGCATTGTAGGCCGTTGAGTAAACGCGTGGATGTTGAGCAAAGGCTCGGTGCACCGCCACGCTCACGTCCTGATGATGAGGATGGCCGTATTCGCCCAGGATTCCGTGAGTAAAAACTTCCGTGGGAGTCTCAAGGCTCGCAAGCGCAAGGGCGAGCGTATCCACCGGCAAACGCTGCTCGTAGCGGTCCGGAAAACCCCACCATTCAAAATCTTCCACGCCCAGCTTGGCGCAGGCACGACGAAACTGGCCGTAGCGTTTGCGTCCCTGCCCGTCGGCATTTCCGTCCGTAACGCAGATCACTTTCCACGGCCGAGTGCGTCGTTTGAGAAGCAGTCCTCCAAAAAAAATCGTCTCGTCGTCGGGGTGAGCTACGCAGAGGAGGCCGTAATTTGGCTTCGCCATGGGATATGATGATTCAATCATGGATGTTCGTACTTGCGAAGGTACCGAGGCCTTTACCAAAGCCGCGTCGCGCTGGTGCGAGTCACGACTTCGCCAACATGAAGCACGGTCCCTCTTTTTGCCGGCCGGACAAACTCCCGTTCCCCTCTTCGAGTATTGGGAGCGCAAGCGCCCCGAATACCTTGAGGGTCTCCGCCTTGTTCAAATAGACGACGTGCTTGGCGGGCCTCGGGCGGGTCTCTTCCGGGACTTCTTCGAAAAACGCCTTCCCACCTACCGTCACCAACTGAGTCCCCTGGAGAATGTCGACGAGCCGGCCGACGTGGCGCTTCTGGGACTTGGCCTCAACGGTCATGTCGGTTTTCATGAGCCCGGCCTTCCGCCTCACTTCAATGCGGGCTGTGTAAAGCTCAGCGAGCCCACCTGCCTCCACTTGGATTTAGATCTCGGGTCCTGGGGAATCACTTACGGCATCGGAAGCTTTTCGCGGGCCAGGGCCGTCTTGCTCTTGGTCCGCGGAGCCGCGAAACGCGAGGTGCTTCAGCGGCTCTTGGCGGGCGACCAGGGCCTGCCGGCCTCCGCCCTCTTAAGCCACCCCGATCTGACGATCCTAGCCGACACGGACGCTTTGCCGAGTCGAGCGCCTTGATGCTCTACCGTTTTCGCATCGAGCTCTCCGACATGGACCGGAGTCGCTACGAAACCCTCGACTTCCGCACGGCCCTCCATCCCTCGGAATCTCCCATTTCGCTGGTCACGAGGGCTCTCGCCTTTGCCCTCAACAGCCAGGAGGGCCTTGAGTTCTCTCCCGGGGGTCTCAGCGATCCCGATGCTCCGGCCCTTCACATTCCCAACCCCCACGGCGGCGCACGCCTCTGGATCGAGATCGGGAACCCCAGCGCGCGTAAGTTGCACAAGGCGTCGAAGGCCTGCAACGAGGTGAAGGTATACACCTACAAAAATCCCGAGCTTCTGCTGAAGGAAATTGCGAGCGCTCACATTCACCGTGTCGAGGAGCTACAAATTTTCTCGTTCGACCCGCGTTTTCTCGATCGCCTGGTGGAGGGCCTCGACCGCGAGAACCGCTGGAACGTGATGCATGCCGAAGGTAGCCTGATCGTGAGCTGGGGCATCGACCGAGTCGAGCAAAGCGAACTGCGCTCGCACAAAGTTACCCCGCACGAGAAGTGACGGCCGTCGCCACCTTGAGCGCTGCCTCCTTCAAGCCCCGCAAGAGAAAGCTCACGAGTGATGCCTTGTTACGTTCTCCATCAATCACTAAGATGCAGCGCAATGAGACGCTCGCTCGTTCTCTTCGTATTGATCTTCAACGTGGCCCTCGCGCTGATCTACTTTTACCTGGCGGACCGTCTGGCAGGGAACCAAACATGGGCTTGGACATTGCTCGCCGTCCCTTTCTTGGCCTTCGCCTCGTTTCCCCTCGTGATCCGCTCGCCGCATCGGAGTCGCGATTCGGGCTGGCGCGAAATTTGGATCCGGGTCATTTTCCTGTGCATCGGTCTGCTGACTTATCTTCTGGTCTTCACGGTCGGACGCCAGGGCCTCCAGATGGCGACCGAAGCCTCCTGGGCCACCAACACGGTAGTCGTGATTCTTGCGTTGATCGCGCTGTGGGTCGGCTCGCATCGCGGTCGGCGCGGCCCGATCGTCAAAGAGATCGTGCTGAAGGTGGAAAAACTGCCGGCGGCCTTGGAAAATTTCCGCATCGTCCAACTGAGCGACCTGCACATCGGCGCAGCCATCCGCCGCCCGTACGTAGAACGCGTCGTGCGCATGGTCGCCGAAGCGCGTCCGGATCTGATCGCGCTGACGGGTGACATTGGAGACGGCCCGCTGAATCAGTCCCGCGACGCCGTCGCCCCTCTCGCGGAGCTTCCTCGCTTGGCGCCCAGCTTCTACGTGCTAGGCAACCACGAGTACTATCACGGCGCCGCAGCTTGGGCCGACGCGCTCCAAAACCTGGGCGTGCAAGTTTTGCTGAACCAATCCCAATGCGTAAAGGTCGGCGACACGGAAATCCTCGTGGCCGGCATCACCGACCCGGTCTCGGTTGCGCAAGGTCCCGATGTGGACGCTGCCTGGCACGCGGGACAAGCGCTCGCACCCGATGCCAGCTACAGGATCCTGCTTTCGCATCGGCCCAACTTTGCCGAGCAAGCCAGTCGCCTCGGATTCGACCTTCAACTCTCCGGACATACGCATGGTGGACAGTTTTTCCCGTGGACACTCGTCACGCGACTCGTGCATCGCCTGTATCTGGGCCTCTATCGTCGCGGATCAATGTGGGTCTACGTAAGCGCAGGCACGGGGAGTTGGGGGCCGCTCATTCGGTTGGGTACCACCCCCGAAGTCACCTGTCTTAGGCTTGAGCGTGCCTAGAATCCGAAGTTGATCACGGGGCAAACTCGGAAAAGCCCCTGCTTGTGGATGTTTACGAGTCCGATCTGCAAGCCGTACAGCTTGTCGGTGACGTTCACCAGCCCGATCTGAAACCCGCGCACTTCCCTGGCCGAGTTGAAGACACCCACCTGCGCACCCCAGATCTTCGTATGATCGCTGAAGTTGGCAAGGCCCGCGATCTGAAGACCCACCAGGGTGGCCTCGCCGCGGTTGGAGTTTGTTCCCGCGGCCGCCTGCACGCCGAGCACCGTCGTGCCCCCCACGTTGATGTTGGTGAGACCCGCGAGCTGAAGACCGAGGACGCTTGTTTCCCCTCGGTTAAAATTGAACAAACCCGAGATCGCAACGCCCCCGGATCGCACGGAGGTCATGTTGCCGAGAACGCCGATGTCCACGCCGTACACTCTACGGTGACTGCCCCAAAGCAAACTCGCACGGGCTCCGGCGACCATGACTTCTTCCGACGGAAACTGAATCGGTCGCACGATGGACACGGAAACCGGCGACACGGCCGCATGGGCCGAGAAAGCGCCGAGTGCAAAAACGACGATGGCGAGCGAACGCGAACAACGATTGATTGCCATGCGCTTCATTCTAACCCCGATCACGGCAGGATTTTGACGTTGCAAACAACTTGAGCAAGCGCACCACGTACCTTAGAGGTCGCCGTGATCGCCCTCGCGCACGATGATGAAGTCCTTGCCCTCGGCGTCGATCTTGATCTCGGCTTCGAAGCGCATGAGCTCCTTGCCTTTGGCGTTGTTGAAGATCACGTGCAGATCATGCTGCTGATCGAGCGCGAGGCCTTGCTTTTTCGCGTACGCGAGAACTTTTTGCTTATCCACTTTCTGGCCCTCGAACGCGAGCTTCCCGGCGATGTACCACTGGCTGCTTGCCACCGGCGACTTGGCCGCCCGATTGGTCTCCGGCAACAGGATGCGCGATTTCGCGGTGAGAGTCTTGCCGTCGTCGTCCTGAGCCACGTAAACGGCGAGCTCGGCCGGAGCGGCCTTCTTGGCCTCAAGGGCCGCTGAGGCATAGGTGGTCGCGTTGGAGGGATTCAAGCTCCGCGCCAGGCCACTGAAGGGAGAAGCTGGTGAAGTGGGTGAGGCCGGAGCCGGCTCGGCATCGATGCGCGGATCGAGGGTGCGCAATCTCGCCCACCCGTTGATTTGTGCGATGGCGGGTTCGATGGACGATCCGTACTGGGCGCGCAAGGAGTCGCGACCCAGCGTCGAGTTCTCGGCCCACTTGCTAAGATAAGGGACACCCGTGCTGACTTGCTTTGCTTTGACGCCGTCCAGGTAGGAGGCAAGGTTCGAATACGGAACGCAGCGCACGTCGGGCAAGCCGCAAATCTTCGTGGCCACTCGCTGAAAGGCGCGCCAATAAGCTCCCTCGTTCCAGCGCGAGAAGTGGTGACCGATATGGATCGGAGCGCGGTTGCCCAGGTAACTGAAAGCGAAATACTTGAGGTATGACTGGTACATTTCCTCTTCGATGCGTTTCTGTACTTCGGCATCGGCGCTGGGGGCCCCGCCCGTTTGGCTCACGTAAAAATTGTAGTCCATCGAAAGGTTCGACTTGCCCGGACGCACGTCTGAGACAATCAAGATATTCGTGAGCGGAAAAAGCCAGATGCCCATGTCCTCGCCGTTGGCATCCTTTTTCTTGCGGGGCCAGGCGCCGAGGATGTCGTCGAGGCTCGTGTCAAAAGTGATGCCGTGCTTCTTGAGCGCGGGCCACATGCCGGGGGCCACGCCCAGCTCAGGAGCGCGGAAGCCACGGATGTCTTCTTTTGTGAAACGCGGAAGATACTTGGCTTTGTCTTCCTCGGTGACGAGGTACTTGCCGAGCTTGTTGAGCGACGTGTAGTTGAAAAGAATTTTGTAGAACTGATCCATCTCCGACATCCATTGTGCCGGCGACCAGCCGTCTCCCTTGCAGTGACTATTGGCGTGGGAAGCAAGCTCGTGCCCTTCTTCGAAAGCTCGGTTCATCAGTTCCATGCGGCGAAGCAAGCGACGCGCGGGATCGGATATCTTGGTGTCCACGGAGCGCTCTTGAGTACGCCACCGTTCGTTGTTGCCCATGAGATCGGTGGGCTCTTCGCCCCAGGAGATGCAGATCTTCCCCGTGCCCTTGGTGGGCTCCGTGTAAGCCATGCGATTCTCGCTCATCATGAAGTACGGCGTGTTGATGAAGTACGTGAAACGCACGCCCGGACTGCTGGGGTTAGTTTCCTGGACAATCTTGGAGAGCTCCTGAGCCTTGTCGACCGTGTGCTCCCACATGAAGAGACTTTTGGACCCGTCAAAAGCCAAGTGCACGTACTGAGGCGGAGCTTTCTTGGACTCGGCGGCCGCCGCAAGCGCGCGATCTTCCGTTGTGTCGGCTCCGCCGGCCGTAGCCGCAAAAGTCCACAAAGCGGTGAACGCAAAGAGTGATGCGCGTAGTTTTGCCTGCATTGACATAGAGCCCCCCAAAAGCATGAATTTTCGCAGAAAACCTTCCGCTTAGCGCGCCAAGTATTTGAACGTGGACTAATCTAGGGCCCATGAAAATTCTCCTCGCAATCGCCTCTCCGTTCTTTGCTTTTGCCACGATGGCAGCCCCCTCGGTGGTGGGAACCTGGATGACGGATTGCACCCCAAGCGATCTGAACACCTCGCAAACCATTCAGCACACGTTTTACCCGGAGAACGGACGCCTTCTGACACGCCACGCAATCTATGGCGGCCAGAACTGCGTGCTGCCGCTTCAGGCCGTGCTCACCCAGGGTCGCTACAAGGTGGGGGGCGAGTTCGGCGAGGGCTGGGTGCTGGACTTGGAGAATGAACGCGGCGAACGGAGCCACACGATTTTCCAGATCGAAGGCGACGATCTCTTTTTTGGTGCTGGCTCAGCCCAATCCGAAGACCGCCCGGACGAGCTCAACCTCGACGTCCCCTTTCGTCGCAAACAGTAGACGATGAAACTCGCCGCGCTCGGAATCCTGCCGCTCGTCGTGGCCTGCTCGTCGCAGTCGCGACCGAACACCCGCATTGCGGACGCGGAAATCATCCTTCGACACAGCGGATCCCCCCAGGTGGGCACTTACGAGTCCAAGCCCGAAGGCTTTTCCACGCGCTCCTACTGGATCGAGGGGCCGACGGGCCTGGTTCTGATCGACACCCAGTTTCTTTTGTCCGCTGCCCAAGAGGCCGTGGACTGGGCCGAGCGCACGACAGGCAAGAAAGTCGTACTCGCCGTGGTGCTTCACCCCAACCCCGATAAATTCAACGGCACCGGTGCGCTTAGAAACCGCGGCATCCGAGTGATCACCTCGGCCCAAGTGGCCTCGCTGATTCCCTCGGTCCACGCGGATCGATATCGTTCGTTCTTTAAGCGCTTTCAGCCCGACTACCCGGCCGAGTACACGCTGCCCGAAGTTTTCGGAGACCGAAGCACCGAAATCGAGGCCGCGGGACTCAAGCTCAAGCTTCACGTTTTAGGAGCAGGTGCCAGCGCGGCTCACGTAGTCGTGGAATGGAACAAGCATGTCTTCACGGGAGACTTGGTCGCCCATCTCGGTCACGCCTGGCTGGAGCTGGGACTCGTGAACGAATGGCTCGCTCGGCTGAACGACATTTGGGCGATGGAGCCCGAACACGTGCACCCCGGCCGTGGGCCCTCTGGGAGCGACGAATTGCTGGAACGCCAAGAGGCCTACCTGCGACGGGCCCTCGCGTTGATGCGCAAGCACGCGCGCGAACCCAAGGCCGTGGAAAAAGTGCGCGCGCTCCTAGAGAACGAATACATCGGATATTCGAATCCCTTTTTCCTCACCGTGGGACTGCCCGAAGTCCAAGCCCGCATTCGTGCGGGTAAGCTCTAACGAATTCCAAAGCTCTGGTACACTTGCCTCGTGTCGAGCGCCGTCGAAGCTTACCTCCAACGAAAAGCCCAGGGGAACCCGGCCCCCGCGTACCGGGAACCCTGCCTCCTTTGTCGTAAGCCGAAACTCAGCTGTTACTGCGAGCAGTTGCCGATGCCGCTGGCCACAAAGCCGCGCTTCGTGATCCTCATGCACCCGCTCGAGGCTAAGCATCCGATCGGTACCGGCCGAATGGCCCACCGCTGCCTGGCCAACTCCGAACTCTGGATTAACCGCAACTTTGCAGACGATGCGCGCGTGCATGCGCTCCTGAACGATCCCAAGATCTCGCCGCTTCTCCTTTTTCCGGGCCCCGCTAGCCGTGACATCAGCGCCCTCAGCCAGCAGGAGCGCGTGACGCTAGTGACGGCCGAACGCGAGCCCGTCGTGATTGTGCTGGACGGCACGTGGAACTTGGCCAAGAAGATGTTGCACCACTCGCCTAATCTGCAGCAGATCCCACGCATCTGTTTTACGCCGCCGCGCCTTTCGCGCTTTCTGGTACGTAAGCAGCCCAACGAGCAGTGTTTCTCGACTCTCGAGGCCATTCACGAGATTCTCACGCTGACCGACCCCACGCGCCGCGAAGGGGAGCCCGCTCCGTACGATCACCTCTTGGATGTCTTTGACCAGATGGTGGCCAAGCAACTCGCCTACCGCTCCGTTCAGTCCACCCGTCATGCGGCGAGCTTTCAGGCACGCAAAGATCGCCGAGCAAAATGGCGTGCGCTCAAAAAAGAACGTCTGCTTCGCGCCAAGGCCGAAGCCGAAGAAGCCGCCTGGGCAGCCGCCGAGTAGAGTCAGGCGTTCCGCATCCCGGCGCTCATGGTTGGAGCTTCGACCACTGGGTTTTGGTGAGCAGGCTCACGGATTCGGTGTTGGGATCAAAGACGACTTTGACATCGCCGCTTGCGAGCTGGGCCCGCACACGTTGGGCCTTGGCCTCGTGGCTGACTTCCTGAGTGCCGTAGTCGGTCCCTTCGCGGAGAATGAAGTTATCCAGAATGCCGGCCAGAGCCTCGGGGCTCAGAGCTTCCACGGGGATTTCCACCGGGGGCACGAGCTCGGGCTTGGAGAATTCTTGTTCCGACATAGGCCCACCCTAGCGTGAAGGCCGCACCCTGTCCGCTCCCCTTAAGCCATTCCCTGGCACCCGAACCTAGGCTAAGCCTCTGCCTCGATGCAGGAAGATTCCGCCACCGATCTGCCCTGGACCCTCATCCTTAAAGCGCTCGATTCTTTGGAGGGATCGCGCGTTCACACGTGGATCCCGCAGCCCGAGATCGGCACCGCTTTTCTGGAGGTCGTCAAAGCACTCGGCTCGCCAAAACCCGAGATCTTCCACACCTTTCGCCCCACCGTGGAAGAACTCAAGGGCCGCCGCTTGCCAGCGGTGCAAACGCAGCCCACCACCGATCTCGACCTTGTCCTTTGCGTGCCCACGCGCCAGCGCACCGAGAGCCTCGCGTTTATGGCCCAGGGCCTGCTCAAATTGAAACCCGAAGGAGCCCTCGTGTTTGCCTGCGCCAACGACCAAGGTGCGGGTGGATTTTTGAGCCGCCTCAAAGAAGTCGCTCCCACCCTAGAATCCGACAGCGCGAAAAAATGTCGTTGGGCGATTCTCCGCGCCGACCAAATCAAGGACCGCGCAGTACTCGAGACTTGGATCCGCGAGGCTGCGGCCGTGACCGTACCCGGGACAAGCTTCCGCAGCGTGCCCGGCATTTATGGCTGGAACAAAGTCGATCGCGGATCGGAGCTGCTCATGTCCACCGTACCGGAACTCACGGGCAGCGGTGCCGACCTGGGCTGCGGGTACGGCTACCTGGCCCATACCGCACTCACACGTCCGAACTCGATTTCGCGGATGGTGCTCGTTGAGGCCGAGTTCCGCGCGCTGGAATGTGCCCGCCAAAACCTGGCCCCCTGGCAAGAGCGCTGCGCCTTCCACTGGCTCGACGTCACCTCCAAAGACGGCCGCTCGGTCGCGAAGTCCCTCGACTGGGTGCTGATGAATCCCCCCTTCCACGAAGGCAGTGAGTCTAACCACGACATGGGTCGAGCATTTATCGAGAGCGCCGCCCAGATGCTCGCGCCGGGCGGCCGCCTTTATCTGGTCGCCAACGCCTTCTTGGGTTACGAAAAAGCCTTGAGCTCACACTTCCACAAAGTCGATCGCGTCCTGGAAAAGGACGGCTTCAAAGTGATCCATGCCGGGCGCTAAGCGTTTTTCCCGCATCGACCAGCTCCTCTCGGGCCTGGGCTACGGCAGCCGCAAGGACATCGACATCGGCCTCAAGCGCGGCCTCGTCACCGTCGAGGGCTTGGATGACCCGCGCTCGGAAATGCGCGTGGATCCCAAACTCGTTCGATTCAACGGCGAAGAGCTCGACAACCCGGACGGCCTGCTTGTGATCCTCAACAAACCGGCGGGTTACGTGTGCAGCCACAGCGAGCGCGAAGGCGCAACCGTCTATGAGCTACTGCCAGAGCGCTGGAATCTGCGCTCGCCGAAGATCGAAACCATCGGCCGCCTGGACAAAGACACCACGGGATTAATCCTACTTACCGATCAGCACGAGCTCGTGCACTTTCTCACCTCGCCCAAGAATCACGTGCCCAAAGTTTACGAGGCCACGGTGGAAGGCCCCCTCGATGCGCGGTCGATCGAGATCTTCGCCTCGGGCAAGCTGCTGCTCTCGGGCGAAGACAAACCCTGCCTCCCCGCCAAACTCGAGATCGTCCGCGAGGGCCTGGCCCGGGTGACAATCCAGGAGGGCCGCTACCACCAAGTTCGCCGCATGCTCGGCGCCATCGGTGCGCCCGTGCTCGCACTAAAACGCATCCAATTCGGCCAACTCAACTTAGAGGGCATTGCGGAAGGCAGCTACCGCACGATCACGCCCCGGCTCGAGAGCATCCGCTAAGGCGACCGCGATGAAAAAAGACAAAGCCCCCGCGCCCAAGAATCCCCTCAGTGATTTGTGGCCCACCCAATCGGTGGAACTGCTGAAGGCCCTGCACATCCTCACGCGCGACGGCGCCCTGAACCAAGACTCGCGCCGCAAGCTCAAGCAAGTTCAACACCTGGTGCAACTCATCACGCCGCACCTGGCTGGCCTGAAATCCATCGCGGATCTCGGCGCCGGCAAATCGTACCTGGGCTTCATGCTCTACGACCTCTGGATGCGCAAGCACGCCGACACGCGGCTCTACGCCGTAGAGCAGCGCCCCGAGTTGATTGAAACCTGCCGCAAGCTCGCCGCGGACTCGGGCTTTGACCGCATCTCGTTTGTGCCCGTTTCCATCCAAAGCGCGAGCGACGCTCCGGAACTCCCGGCGGAGATCGAAGCGGTCACCGCGCTCCATGCTTGTGACACCGCCACGGATGAAGCGATCGCCTTTGCCCTGCGCAAGAACGCGAAGTTCATTGCGCTCGTGCCTTGCTGCCAGGCCGAAGTGGCGCGCCTGCTGGCGGACATAAAGCCTACGGACGCCCCAGAGTGGCAAAATCTCTGGGGCCACAATCTGCACCGCCGCGAATTCGGCTCGCACCTGACGAACGTCATCCGCGCACTTTATTTAGAATCCCGTGGATACAAGGTGCGCGTCACGGAACTCATCGGTTGGGAGCATTCCATGAAAAACGAAATCATCCTGGCCGAGCGGGTGCAAAAGTCCAACGGGCAAGCGCAGCGTCAGCTCGATTCGCTGCTCAAGCGCCTGCCCCTCCCCATGCGCCTCTTCGATCTCGTGAAATGAGCGAGCCCGCGCCCCAGGGATACGACTTTTTTTAATGATCCTTTAAAAAAGTCACACACTAAAGACCCTGCGCTCACAGGCCTACCTCGATCAAGCCGCTCGCTAAACTCGTGGCTGCTTGCGCGCCCGCCCGTCGTCGGGCCCGAGCGTGACGGCCGGGCGGTCCTCCCACAGATCTCCGCGCGCACGGCAATCGGCGTTGCGTGCGTCGTGGAAGGGATAATAAATCCGGTTGCCGGGGCAAGCCTCAGACGTCGGCCCGAAGCCTAAGAACTCCACGGGCTCGGAAGTTTCGTTGAGCACCGTGTGCGCCAGGTTCGTGCCCGGCGCAAAAAACACGAGGTCGCCGGGCTTGGCCGGGAGCAAGTGCCCGTTGATCCAAATCGTGGGGTGACCGTGCAGCACGAAGCAGAATTCTTCTTCCTTCGATTCCGCGTGCGGCCAGGACGTGCGTTTGCCGGGGGGCAGGATCTCGTGGTTAATCCCCACGGCTTTCAACTTCAGTCGCGCGTTCAAGCGCACTCCCTCAGTGAAAGTTTCGGTGTCGCCGGAATAAGAAAAACTCGCGCGCCCCGGTAACCCGGGCGCAAAAAGAATCTCCGGCACGCCCTCAGGCTCCATCGGCTCCAGCCCACTGCCCGGAATCCCGGGATGCGGACCGAACTTTTGCGCGGGCCAACTCTCCCACCACTCGGTGCCGCCTGCGCTTTGCCTGCGCTCGGGATTGAGCGGGGCGATCCACTGATTTTCAGGCTTGGTCCGCTCCCCGATCGCGAGCACGCAGGCTGGCCCCGGTCCGTCATTGAGAATCGTATGGCAAAGCCCGGTGCCCGACGGAAAACCCACGGCGTGGCCTGGGCCGAGGCGATAGGTCTCGCCGTTGATCCACACCGACGGATTGCCGTAGAGCACGTAACCGAACTCTTCTTCCAAGCTCTCAGCATGGGGCTGTGAGGAGCGCGTGCCGGGCGGAAGCAGCACCACGTTGATGCCCACTTGCTTCGTCCCCAGCCATTGTCCGAGACTCGCCACGGCCACCCCGTAACGGGGATCCACCTTGAGATGGCCAGCGTAGTTGAGAATATAGCGCCTGAGGCTTTCCATACAACTGTATGGTATACTAGCAGGGCATGGAAACAAGACAAAGCCAGGGCCGAAAGATCATCCACGTGGACATGGATTGCTTCTATGCCGCCGTGGAAGTGAAGCACCATCCCGAGCTGCGCGGCCGGGCTCTAGGCATCGGCGGCCCACCGAATTCCCGCAGCGTCCTCTGCACCGCCAGCTACGAGGCCCGCAAGTTCGGAGTGCGCGCGGCGATGCCCTCGTCGCAAGCCGTGCGCCTGTGCCCCCACCTCGTCCTCATCCCGCCCAACTTCGAGCTATACAAAAAAGAGAGCCGCGCCGTGCGCGAGATCTTCAACCGCTTCTCGGAGCACATCGAGCCTCTCTCGCTGGACGAAGCCTTCTTGGACGTCACCGACTCCGCGCACTTTGGCGGCAGCGCCACCCAGATCGCTCACGAAATCCGCCGCCTCATCCAAAAGGAACTCAACCTGACGGCCTCGGCCGGAGTGGCGCCCAACAAGTTCCTGGCCAAGATCGCGAGCGACTGGAAAAAACCCAACGGCCAGTTCGTGATCCGCCCCCAAGACATCGCGGGATTCATGCCTACGCTCCCCATCGAAAAGATTTACGGCGTGGGCAAAGTCACCGCCGAGCGCATGCACAGCCTCGGGCTCTACACCTGCGGCGACATCCGCGCGCAATCGATCCCGCAACTGCGCCTCTGGTTTGGCTCCCGCGGCGAAGATCTCTTTCGCTTAGCCCAAGGCCAGGACGAGCGTCCGGTCGAGCCGCACTCCGAGCGCAAGTCGCTCACGGTGGAGGAAACCTTCGCCCAAGACGTGCACACGATGGAAGAGTGCTTGGAGGTGATCCCCGATCTCTACCGCGACTGGGAGCGCCGCATGAGCGCAGGCAATTACCACGACCGCATCCGCGGCTTCGTGGTGAAGGTGAAGTTCTTCGACTTCAAGAGCACCACGCACGAGACGTCCTCTCGCGCACTGCCGACGGTGCAGGATTTTGTGGAGCTCTTCAAGCACGCCTGGGCCCGGCACGCGAAGCCCGTGCGGCTCATCGGCCTCGGCACGCGCCTGGAGGGAGAACCCGAGATTCCCTATCAGTTGAAACTCGCGATCTAAGTGGAGGCGCTCAGCCGCCTTGACCTGCCTTCGGCCCCGGGCAAAATACGCCCATGGCCAAGGACACCCGCCTGGTTTACTCCACCGACCCCGCGATGAATCGCAAATGCTCCAAGTGCAAGGAACTCGAATCGGAGTGCACCTGCGTAGCCGAGGTGGATGTGAAAACCTACAAGTTCGTGGCGATTCTGCGCATCGAAAAAGGCGGACGTGGCGGCAAAACGGTCACCGTCATCGATTGTTTGCCGAAGCAGGATCACTTCCTCAAGGAGCTGACGACGCTCCTCAAGAAGAAGTGCGGCGCAGGCGGCACCTATGTGATGGAAGGCAAAGACGGCGCCATCGAAATCCAGGGCGACAAACGCGAGATCATCCGCGCCGTGCTCGCCGATCGAGGCATTCGTTCCAAGGGTTGACCCCGAGCTCGAGAGCCCGATTCATCAGTTTCCCTAGAGGATTGCATAAAAAAAACCGTCTATTGCGGACCCCAAGAATCGCGTAACACCCTGCTTATGAAAGCCCTTTCGCCCCTTCTGAGCGTCGCCTGTCTCCTGTCGGGGGCGATCTCGGCCCCCACTCTGGCCGGCACGGTCCGCACTCAAGAGCGATGGACCTGCATCCGCAGTGATGGCCAGGATACGATTCGGGCCACCGTCACCGCCACCAGGGCCCAAGCCCATCTGGAGACACTAGGAGATTTTCCTTTGACGAGCCTCCAAGGTTTCGAGGGCGGCCTTACCCGCGAACTACGGGCCGAGGACCACGACCGCCTCGACCAAATCACCTACCGTCTCGTGCTCGTGCCCAACAACCAAGCGGACGTATTTGAGATCAACTCAAGCGCCCCGTACGGCTCTGGCAAGGCGATCCTCTTTTCTGAGGGCTTCATCGACTGCGTCGGGGATTTCTCGGACGTCGACCAGTACGACTGCCATGTCGACTTCACAAACGACGCCCGCTAACCTAGACGCGTGAAAAATTCTCTTCTCCTTGCCTCCGCTCTTCTTTCTTTCTCCTCGGTCGCGCAAACATTTAGGACGGAGCCTTTCGAGGCTTCCCCCGTGCGCCTGCGTCCCGAAGACCTGCCGAAGCCCGGCGGCAACAGCGGAGACAACACCTACGCCGTCGTCGCGGTTCCCAAGCAGGCCGTATTCCAAGCTCCGCCTGGCTTTGTGGTGGAGGTCTTCGCCGAGGGCCTCGTCAAACCGCGTTGGATGCAGCTCACTCCGGACGGCAAGCATCTGCTCGTCACCGAGAAACGAGGGGCGCAGATTCGCCTCCTGAAGGTAGCCCCCGACTCTTCGCGCGGCACCATCGAAGGTGTTTTTGCCTCCAATGCCAACGGCCTCAACCAAGCCCTGGGCATGGGCTTTGTCGGGGAACGATTCCTTGTGGCCAACACGGATGGCATCTACGAATTTCCCTACAGCCCGGGGCAGAAAAAGTTAGAAGGCAGGGGAACGCCGTTCGGCCCTCGGGTTCCGAAAAGCGGCTACAACAATCACTGGACCCGCAACTTGGTGATCGACCCCGTACAACAGAAAATCTTTCTTTCCGTCGGCTCAGGAACCAACGCGAGCGTGGAGGAGCTTCCCCGTGCTGCCATCGTGGAAATGGATTACGCCGGCAAAAACCACCGCTACGTGGCCACCGGCATGCGCAACCCGATCGGCTTCGACCTGCATCCGGTGACGAACGAACTCTATTCCACCGTCACCGAACGCGATGAACTGGGCGATGATCTGGTCCCCGACTTTCTCACACGTGTTCAGGACGGCGGTTTTTACGGTTGGCCCTACGCGTACCTAAGCCCGAAGCTCCTTGACCCGCGGCACGTGGTGGAAGGCCTGAGCACCCGCCCCGACCTAGTGGCCAAGACCATCGAACCCGACGTGCTCTTCCGCGCACACTCTTCGCCCATCGGATTCCGCTTCGCGCGCGGAGAAAACTTTCCCGCACCGTACCGCCACGGTGGATTCGTAGCCTTGCGCGGCTCCTGGAATCGCAGCCAGGGCGTGGGATTCGAAGTCGCCTTCGTTCCCTTCGACGACAAAAATCGCCCCGTGGGCACCTACCAAACTTTCGTGAAAGGATTCCTGAGGGATTCCAGCAAACGCGAAGTCTGGGGCCGTCCCGCGGGCATCTACTTCCTACCTGACGGCAGCCTGCTCTTCACCGACGACGGCAACGGCGAAAACGAGAGAATGGACGTGTACGGCAGTCGCATCTATCGCGTCCGCTACCTAGGAGCGCCCTCCGGGACTTAACGATCCGAGGACGCCTTCACCTTTGCGGCGATCTGGCTCCCGTTGTCGCGAAGGTCTTTGAGCAAATCCACCACGGCATCGATCAATTCGTCGCTGTCGCGGACTCGGTCGCGGTTCACGGCTTCCATCAGTCCGTGAAAGATATCCGTCTGCTTGCCAATGATCGCTTCGATCCGAGCCACTCCTTGGCGATTGGTCGAACGAAGTGCCGCTGTAAGGCTACGCTGGAACCTGCGACGCTCGATGCCGCCCTTGCCGCCCACGCCGCTGCCCTCAGTCCCGTGGCCGATAAACACTTCGAGGGGTCCGCGCTTGAGCTGACCCTCGTCCGCAGCCCAGGCCAAACCGGTTTCTGCGTGGAAGGCGGCGAGCATGGTGACGTCACCGAGGTGCTTTTGCCAGTCGAACTTCTTGAGTCCGGACATGATGTTGCGATTCATTTCGGCACCGTAAACGGAAATCAGGTCGGACATCAGCGTTTGCCCCTCGGGGCTGAGGCCCCGCATGCCCGAGGCATCGCACGAAAGGAGGATCTGGAAGAAGGTGCGATAAAAGTCCGACATGTCCGGCGTGGCCTGGGCGTACTCCTCCAAATCACCGAAGAGGTCAGGATAGGAAAGGTCGTCGGGCTTACCGCCGCGCGTGGGGCCCACGCCGTAGCTACGCCCGGAGTTCTCACCGCCATTGTCGGTGGTGGGAGTGTATCCCATATGGATGTTGTAGCTCGGTCCTTGCAAACGCACGTACACCCCACCGCCACCCGCGATGATGGCCTCGCGACCCCTGCGAGAACGGAAGTTGCCCAGACGAGCCGACTCTTCGAAGTCGCGATCGAGGGCCTCTTTCACGTCCCGGGCAAAGGCGAAATACGTGGTGCCCACCGGGAGTCGAAGATCATCCGCGGGCTCATTGGGAACTAAGCGGCGGGCCGCCGGCTCGCGAGGAAGCTGAGTGGTGCTTGAGGCACAACCAACCACGGCCAGAATAAGGCCGAGAGACAAAACACGAGTAGCGGACAACATTTTGCTCACGTCGAAACTCCTTTGTGCTCCGCTCTATCTTAACTCGACGAGCCACGGAGAAAAACGCCAGGCAATTGGCTGCCTGCCTCGATCCCCACTACGGCTTGGGATTCAAGGCCACGTCGATCATCGCGCGCAACTCGCTCTCGTCCAGGCGCTCAAGGACGCGGTCGTTAACGAAAAAGGTAGGGGTTGCGCGAACGCCCAAGGCCTGTCCGTCGGCGCGGTCCCGCTCGATACGTTCCGTGATCTCCGGCTTCTTGGCGTCCTGCTCGAGCCGGGCCACATCCAAGCCTATTTCGCCCAAAAATTGCAGGACAAGCTCGGGCCTGGGGGCATGGTGATCTCCCCACTCAGGTTGCCGTTCGAAGAGGATATCCAAAGCCTCCCAATATTTTCCTTGTTCGCGAGCCGCCTCCAGCAGAGAGGCGGCGTAGAACGAATTTCCGTGCAAGGGCATGTAACGAATCTGGTATCGGACACGGCCTTCGTAATCGGCAAGGATCTCTTTCACGCGGGGATGCATGGCCCGACAAGACTCGCACTCCGGATCCAGGAACTCCGTAATCTTGACCGACGCCTCCGCGGCGCCCAGTGTGGGGCTGTCTTTGCTCTCGAGACGGGCAGCCTGACCGACGATCAGGTCCTGACGTTCCGTCCGTTGCTCGCGCTGATAGAGCCACGCTCCGCCGATCATGGCGGAAAGCACGAGAGCTGCGATTCCGATCAAAACGTAGATGTCTCTTTTCATTGCGACCTTTTACCTTCTTTCCTCTCTGAGCTTTCATTCGCAATTTCTTCCGGCAAAAGCCGCCCCACCCACAAAAGAAGCGAAATCAGCAAGAACGCGGCCCAGGAAAGCAGGGGGATCGTCACGAACCCCGCCCATTCGATCTGCCGTGTGGTGCACGAGATCCCCTGGGTACAAGGCGAAATGCTCTCGGGAATAATCCCGTAGTAAAGCAGCACATGAGAGGTAGCCACAAGGAGACCCATGAGCGACAGTCCAAGCCCGTAGATCCTCACCTGCGCATCTCGTCGAACGATGCCGAGCCCTAGCAGAAACACCAAGGGATACATCGGAATGCGCTGGTACCAACACAGCACGCAGGGCGGCAACATCATCACTTCGCTAAAAAACAAACTTCCGCACGTCGCAACGAGGCTCAAAGTCCAGGCAGCATGGATTGCGTAACTTCGCCAAGACATAGGGCGACTTTTGCACAGCCTCGGCAGCCTGTCATGAACACGATCAGGTCGCTCGCCCCTTCGTCAGCCGATTGACGCGCAGCCTCGACACTTTTCTAGAACTCTCCAAACCAAATCCCTTACAATCATTCAGGGGGAGACCGTCGCCATGACACGACTAAACACACTCGGAATCTTCTTTGCGGCCTCGACTCTAGGCCTTACGGCCAGCGCCCAACAGCCCACGGTCGACTTCTCCCAGCTCAAAACCCTCCCCCTCGGATCCGTGATTGAACTCAACGGATCGACAGGATCCGTGATCTCCAAGCAAGGATGCAGGGTCACCCTCAAGGTAGTCGCCGCTTCCGGCGGTCGGCGCGCCATCGAGATCGTAGGCGCAAACGCCAAACGGACACGGATGTTTGAGTTTACGGAGCCCGTTGAGTCCCTCAGAATAACGAAGGAAATAGTACGCTTCAATCAGACGCGGATTACGGGACCCAACGGGGTCTGGAATGCGCCCGTCGTGACGATTCAAGGGTCCCTCTGGAACGGGGGCGCCGAGTTCTATGGAACTGAGTCAGGCGGCAACGATCAAAATCTGAGATGCGAAATTCACAGCGTAGCCCTGAAGAGGGGCTCCGGCTCCGACGTGCGTCCTGAGAGTCCCGCGCGCCCCCAGACACCTGTGACTCCGGAGAGCCCTGCACAACCCCCTCGGCCCGCACCCGTGTCGTCCAAGACGGCAAGCTCCATGATGAGTTCCTTTGCTCGCTGGGAAACGGACATGAACACCTGGGAGGGGCGCCGTTCCTCGGCCTCTCCCGGCTCCGAAGCCGAACGAGAGGCCACGCGAGAGCGCGAGGCCGCGGGCTATCAGGCGCTGATGTCCATCGCGGATGTGCAGACCCTCGCACGCCAGCCCTCCCCGAGCGCGGAGAACTTCGCGCTGGCTGTCGACCGTAAGGCGACTGCAGCCACCCCCAACAGCTATGTGGAGTCCGTATACAAACAAGCGCGCGAGTACGCGCTGTGGGCCTACACTGAGTCGGCAAGCGAAGAGATCGCCACGGCCAAGTGGGACCAAGCCGCTAGCCTCGCTCTCGAATTGAATCGCAAGCACTCGAGAGCTCCCGCGGATTCGGCCCTAGCCCAGGCCTACCTCCCTCTCCTGAACTTCGCGGCCGATTCGGCGCAGTACAAGTACGATGTCGCCCTCTCCAACGGAAAGGTATCCACGCGAGACGCCGAGGCCGCCGCCCTCAAGCACGACCAGGCACACTCGGGGACGGACTCGCGCATCGATCGTATGCACGCGGCGCTTCGCGACTCGGCGCTCCGCTCGGCCCTTTACACCCTCAACTCGGACCTCGGAACCGAGTCCGCGTCCTCGCTAAAGATCTTGGAGGCCAGGTACAACGGATCCTTCGAGTCCGCAGCAGAGGGGACTGCGCTGAAGGCCTACTACGAGCAAGCGCGTGACCTCGTGCGCGGCGAAATAAGCCGTCGCTAGAATCCAGGCGCAGACGCGGCCTGACTTCGCGGTTATCCTCCGCACGTGAGGCGTCTTTGTGCGTTCCTTTGTTTTGTCGCGATCGCATTGGGAGCGACCCTGAGCACGCCGGCACGGTCCGGGGAGTTTGACTACTTGACGGTTGGACTGCGAGTGGCGGCCCTCATCGCACAGAGCCGAATCGCCTCTCCGCCGCTTCCGGAACTAGGTCGCGACAAGAAACACCATTTCACTCCGCAGGTGGCCTACCTGACCGGTCGAATCTTTGGTGACTTCGGCAAATCGCAAGGAGTGATCACCGATGCCAGCTACACCGGAGAACCCGAAGGCTGGGGTTACGGCTTAGCCTATCAGTCCCCGACGGTCGGACGGCTCTCGCTCTTCGCCTATGGCTTGTACACCCACAGCTCCTCCAACTACGCAGTCACCTTTAATTCCCCCAATTCGCCGGACCTGAAGATCGACAACAGCCGGACTCAAGCAAAGGCCATGGGCACGGGCCTGAGCCTCCTAGTGGTGGGCGACACGGATTCCTTTTTTGCGGCCGGTGCGTTTGGGGGCGGATTCTATTCCGACGTCAATACAAAATACGATTATGTTTATGCGTCGCCGCCCCTTCCGGGCTACGACACCACGTACTTTCATAACTGGACGAGCAAGGATCACGGCATCACGACCGGACTGCAGGCAAAAATACGGGTCAAGAAGTTTTCGATCACCGCGCTTGCCGTCTACACCCGCGATCTCAGCGGCCAGTGCATTCCCGAGGCGGACGCGGCCGGCAACTACTACCCCTGCAATGCCAGCATCGACAACTCGTTTACGGCCTACAGCGTTTCGGTGGGATACCGAGGGCTCAGCGTGGGACTCTTTTCGCGTCTGAACTCAGAGATCGAAGCGAGCGACGTGAAGTTGCGAAAGCTCCAAGCGAGCTACACGCTGTCGCTCTAAAACCAGCGGCTTTGAAAATCGGACTCCACGGGCCAGGAGCGCCAACCCTCGCGCAGCTTCAGCGCCGCAAGCAGGTTGTGCGCAACAACCTCGAGATCCTCCACTCGCCAAAAATCAGCGTCGCCTCCACTTTGCAGCGCGAGGTGGTTGGCTTGCGAGTACGCCAAGCCACTCATGGGCGGAATCAGCACGCCGAGCGTAGAGAGCACGCCTTGCAAGCGAGACAGCACTCCTTTGCCACCGACGGAGTGCATCGTCACCAAGGTCGCGGCGGGCTTGCCTAGCCACACGGCCCCTCCCTCGAGCGAGGTGGATTCCTCAAAGAAGCGTTGCAGCGGGCTGCCCCAGCTGTCCCAGTACGTACCGGTGGCAAAGATGAACCCTCGCGCGCGCTCCAAGAGAGACACCTCCGGCATCGATGCGCGCAGGCAATGGTGATGAACTTCGATTGAGGGCCTCAACGACTCAGCAAGGAGCAGCGCCAGGCGACTCGTGTTGCCATCCGGAGCACCCAAGCTGCCGTCAAGAAGAAGAATCATCGCGGGAGTATAGCCCCTCGAGTCTAACGAAACGTGTAGCGCCCCGAAATTTTTGGGACCCAGGTAAACTTCAAGCGATCGTCAAGCGGCTCGACATAAGGACGGTAGGAGTAGAACCCCACATTGAGACCCGGGCTCAAGCTCCACGCCCCCCAGGCAAAAGCCCAGCCAGCAAAGACTTCATGAGAGATCGCGGGGCCATGCTTAACGACTCCCGACAAAAAGGTGAACTTATCCGCCATGAACCATGTCGAAAAATCCACAAAAAAACCCGTCTCGGGCAGCCGGTAGCGCAGGCCCACGATCAGCGCATCGGAGCGAATCTTTCCCTGAGCGAGGGACGAACCTTCGTAAGTCCAGGCCTGCCGCGCATAGCCCACGGAAACTTCGTAGCGCGGGTTCCACTCCAACCCAAGGCGCGCCTCATAGGTGCGAAACGGAGGGACGAGCCAGAGAAGATTAAGCTCAATCGAGGGCGCTCCCTGCGCACGAGCCTCACCGGCCTGGAGAGCGAATAAAAATGGCAGGATTCGCAATAGGTTTTTGATCTCGATAAACTTAGAACGTCTCACGAGCGGGTCAAGAAAGCCCCTGAAGACCCGCCCTCTTTAGTAATCGATGCTGCTCTTCACGTAGTCAGACGCGAACTTCTGCACGTCCTGACCACGCATCCGGGCTTCCAAGCGGTAAAGGTGGTCAATCCGGTAGCAAACAGCGCGGTGCGGATCCGAGAAGGCTCCCGCGGGCGGAACCACTCCTGCCGTCATGAGAGATTCGCAGCGAGCCAGGTCTTCGGGAGTCATGACAATTTTGAAAAAATCGCTCAGTGACTGCGTGTTCCAACCAAGGAACTTATGGACGATCAACGAGATGTCATCGGCGTGCTCTTCGTAGGTGAAATACCCAAGCGAATCGAGCGATACCTTCGACTCCACATCCACCATGGATTCACGAATCGGCTCGATGATGGCCTGAAGACCTTGGGAAGGAGTCGGAGCATTCACAAAACTTTCATTCAGCTCAACGAAGGCAGGCATCTGAGTCAAAACGGATTCGGGCACGCCGGTAACCCTGGACAAGAGGCCCAGGAACGGAACACGCGTAGAGCCAAGACACGCGTCGGTCGACTTGATCAGAGACTCGCTGGCCAGCGCGAGCGCCGAACGATCCGAAGGCAGAAGGACGACGGCGCTCGCGAAGTCCGAAGTCCGCAGATAACTAGTCCAAACTTTGTTGGTGTCTTTTGCCTCCCAGCAATCCTGAGAGCTTGCAAAGCCGTTCACCATTTCATTCCAAACACGTCTCATGAGAGGGCGACCGACGCCTTCCGAAGGAAGGTTGTAAAGCTCCCCTGCTGTGATATCGCCCGCCATTGAGGAGCCGGAGGTCCAGGTTTGCAGGAGAGAGTCGAGCCGGGGATCGCGGATCGATTCAAAGCCCAAGCCTTCGAATCCCACTTTGTAATACTTGTTGAGACGGCCTTGGTAGGTATCGAGCACGTGACGGAACACGGAATGAGCAAGCTCGTGCGCGAACATGCCGCTCAGCAAATCTTTTCGGTCGGCGCCGCCGGCCTTGTCGAGAAGTGCCGTCAACACGACCACCGTGTGTGCCACTTTACTGGGTTCAAGAATATGCTTCGGAACAAAGGCATTCATGATGTCTGAATCCACCAGCACCACGGGGGGTTCGTTGAGGCCCGCGGTGTACTTGGGGAAGAGAGATTGCATCGCGCGCCAAAGCTCGGAGACTTGGGCTTGAAGCACTGGATAACGACTGTCGCTTAAGGGCAAAACCTCGAAACGCTTTGCTCCAAGTCCGGCGCCCAACTGGGCCGACACGGACTTCGCCCAATCGACGGCGTCCTGAGGGCTTCCAAACAGGACGTGTGTCTCGGAGACGTTCGGAAGGCCCTCCGGGAGATCATCCTGGGCGCTCGTGCCCCTCAGACTTGGGCTCAAGCTCTCCAGCGCCAGCTTGAGGCGGGTCGCATCCTGGTGAGTTTGAATCGGAAAAACCGAAGCGAAACCTGGGCTGGAGAAAAGACAAACAAGACCAACGATGACCGACGCAAAAGCTTTCACGGAAACTCCATCCTGCATTGAGTTATTTGGCTAATGTTTGGGTAACACAGCGGCTCGAGGGCTCGCAACAAGGTTCTAACGGCCGACGAAACACCAAAGCACCAAGACCAAGAATCCCACAAGACTCAAAAGAAAAAGCGTGGTCGTGAGCATCATACGAAGCACGCGCTCCGTAGCGCTAAGACCAGGGAAAAGCTGCCAGTAAGTAAGGAACAGCATGGCGAACGTCGTGAGAGTCGGTAGGGTCAAGTAGACAAAGGGCACTTTGTATCCGCTCACAAGAGCCAGCACCACAAAGAGGATCTTAAGGACCATGTTCTGGCTTGCGATGTAGGCGGCAGCGCCGAAATGAGAGGGCAACGAATAGCCTGCCTTGCGAAAACTCACGTAGGCCGAAAGACCTAAAAATGGAACCAGAGCGACCTCAACGAGTCCGTAATGTGAAAACAACCATTCCTGAATCCGATCGGGAGAGACGCTGAGTGCCCACTCCCCAGGAGAAGCCGATAAGAACTGGATATTCGATGTCACAAGCAGCGCGGCGTAAGCCGCCGAGAGCGTCAAAATCAGCCGTATCGGGCTAAAGCGACGAACTCTCTTTCCGGATAAATACTCACGAACAAAGAATCCGGGCCGAACAAAAAGATCCTTCAAGGTGAGAAAAATCGAAGCGTCGTAGCTAAAAAACAAGAAGCGGAAGTCGTTCCAAAGGAACTTCCAGTCGATATCGCCCACTGCGGCACTTTGACCGCAGCTAGCGCAAAACGCATGTTCGAGAGAGTGGCCGCAATTCCTGCAACTCGGACGCAACGTCTCCACAGACTACCAGACGCGGATGCGCTGCTTGGGCGCGACGTACATCTTGTCCCCGCGCTGACATGAGTAGGCTTCGTAGAAGCCGTCCAGGTGCACAACTTGTTGATTGGTGCGTTCACGACCCAGTGAGTGTGGATCTGTCTTCAGTTGAAGACTCACAACTTCGGGGCGCGCAACGTTGCACCAGAGACGGGCGTAGGACTTAAAAAAGCTCTGCTTGTCGCTCACGGAAGCCTTGGGGTTCTTGCGGAAGGCGGCGTCATAGGCCGAAGTCACGCCCACATGATCGCCGATGTTCTCGCCGAGCGTTAGCTGACCGTTGTGTCCGACGGCGTTGAAACGCTTCACGAACATGTTGCCTCTTTTGCGAAACTCTTCGAGGTCTTTAACCGTCATCCAATTGGCGAGCTCGCCTTTGGCGTTGTACTTCGACCCGTTGTCGTCGATGCCGTGCCCGAGTTCGTGGCCCACGACAGCGCCAATCGCGCCGATGTTTTCGATCTCGGTTTGCTCGGGATCAAAAAACGGAGGCTGCAAGATGCCTTGGAGGAGCACAAAGTGATTGTCCGGCGGCGAATAATACGCGTTGAGAGTAAGAGGACCATAGCCCCAGCGGTCGCGCGGACGAGGAGACTTGAGTTCATCAAACATCTTCTCTTTGAGCGCGCTTTCGAGTTTCAAGACGTTGCCAATTTTATCTTTGGCATCGTAACCGAGGATCGGATTGAAGTTCCACTCCGAATCTTTGCTCGGCTGCACGAGGAAGAGCCCGGCATTTTGCATCTTGTTCTTGGCTTCAGCGCGAGCTTGGTCGCTGAGCCAAGTGTTGCGATCCAGGTTCTCGAGAATCGTGCCGCGGACTCGGGCCACAAGGTCCACAACCTTCTGCCGGGGGAAATCCGGGAAAAGAATGGGAGTGAGGTACTCATCAATCTCGAAGGCGAAGCTTTTCATCACGAGCGTCGTGCAGCGTTCGTCCCGCGCGGGACGTTGGGCGGGGCCTCCTCCGTACTTCCGATTGAACTCGAAGGTCTTCGCATAGAATTCAGGATAGGCATCGTCCATGGCGGCACCCAGCGAATGAAAAGCAAAGACGCTCTGGAGTGTTACGAGATCAGAATTCTTGAGGAGTCGATCAAACGCGAGAAGTGCTGCGGGAGCCAGATCACGAACTTGGGTTTTGCCATTGAGACGGCCGAAGACCTTGTCGAGCCCGAGAGCAGGATAGTTCTTCAGGAAATCTTCGCGCGAGCGGTAAGTGTTGGATGAGAGCAGAGAACGAATTTCTGTGGGCAAGGGAAAGTCTTTGGCGAGGGTCGTTTCGAAGGCCACAACCTTTGCTGCACGTCCTTCGGGGTCATCAAGTTTTACGGTCTCAAAAAACGCCTTAGCAAGAGCCTGGAGGTCCTTCATGGCTTCCGCGTTTTGGTAGTAGGTCTTTTCGGGCATCGTAAGAGCCGAAGGAATCACAAGAATATCGCCCTGGGCGGGGTCTTGAATGTTGGGAATGTTGACGACTTGAAGTCCACTAAACTCCGCTCCGGTGGAGTTATCTTGCACCAGCTTCTGGTAGCCCGCAGTCGAACGAATCTTGGTCAACTGCCTGAGGCCTTTTTCGACAAACCGCTTCTCGGACGCGGCCGCCGTCTTCTCATTGATACATGCGAGATAATAGTTACGCACGCCTCGTATGCGGGGGCTCTTGGGTTCAAAACCCGCCTCAAGTTTAGAGAAGAACTTCTTCTTCGCCTGCAAAAGGCGCTCGGAATTGTCGCTGAACGAAAAATACCAGGAGCTACGATCCTCGGGGAGCTTGAAGGACCGAATGGTCTCCGAGCAGACATATTCATAGAAATCGTCGCAAGGTTTGACCATGGTACTCGGCGGGAAGGGCCGCTTCTCGGGAAGGGTTGAACCTTCAAGAAGCTCTGCGCGAGTGAGTGGAGCGCCAGACTTCGAGCCCGAAGCGCCGGAAGGGATTGCCCAAAGGCCAAGCACAATAAGGAGAAACCTAGGAGCTATCTGTTGTGTCATCGGAGATGCCTCTAGAAATCGTCTTAGAAATCGTAAGCCAAACGGAGAACAACTCGTTTGTTGGGGGCCGCAGCCGCTTTCTCAGCGACACCGTTGTACGTATTGACGGCGTCATGAAGACTCGCCTCCGCCAGAGCCGACTGCTTCCCCGCATAAATCGACGCCGCGGTCGCCGCGACGTAGGTTGCGGTCTTGAGCCCATCATTCATATCGACCGTGAGGGCTGTGACAACAAGTCCAAGCGCGGCAACCACCCCCACGAATCCTCGAACACCTTGTCTGCCGTAGTCTCTGGCAAACTCCTGAGCCCGATCGTTGCCCTTAAACGCTTCAACAAGATCGTTGGACTTAATGACGTTTGGCTCCAATACTTTGCCGTCGATCACGACCTTTTCTTTGGTTCCCATGAACGTACGTTCGTAGGTCAAATAGGCCGCCGGCGCCGCAAGAACCTGCGGGGCCACGGAGAGAGAAACAACAAAGGTGAGGATTTTAAGTGGGCTGAATGGAAACATGAAAAAGTGCCTAACCCACCTAAAGTACGGTTACAAACTCGCTTCGGAATCGGTCCAAATTCACTTAGCCGCTGAACAAGCCCGTAGAAGATCCTAGCCCTCGGTTCGTAGGTCGGATGACTCTTTCGCCGATCTGAGGCGAGGCAGCCGCTCGGCGAATTGTTTCCAGCCACCGGGGCAAGAATGCGCAAGTCCCTAGCCTTCGGGCCGAAAGCACCGACCGCGGCTCTCGGCATCGACCAAGACACGAGAAAGCCCATTTCCCCCGGCACATTGACCGGATCAAAGGCTCACGAGGAACAGGGTGCCTGGACCCAACGGAGGCTCCCTACGCGAATGATGGGTGAGCATGCGGGAGTTCCTAGGGGTTCGAATCCCCGTGGGTACGCCAAATCCGTAGCAAGGCTTCAATCCGACAACCCTCGAGCAAGATTTTGGCCGTATCGCCGCGGCAATTCCGCGCGCAGCTCCGGAGCCGACCCTCAATGGGTCGCGGAGGAGCGAGCAGGGAATTGATGTTGCGATACGGCCAAAATCTTGCGGAGGTGGTTTGAAATGAGGAGATCATTGGCGTTCCCACGGGGATTCGAACCCCGGTCTACTCCGTGAAAGGGAGTTGTCCTAGGCCTCTAGACGATGGGAACGTGCTTAGAGGAGCCTCGTATTTCCTATAGTTGACCCGTGAAGTCTAGCCCTCCACGCAAAAAACGAGGAGCTCAACCCCACGCGCCTCCGGGGGGTAAAGAACACTTGTGAAAGCTAGGAAATACTCATAGGTTCCCGAAGCTTATGGCACCAAAAGCGTTCTCTCTGCCGAACCCTCCCTCGCTTGTCTCCACCGCGACCTTGGAACGGATCATGAAAGTGATCCAAGCCCACGCGATGACGATGATCTATCTCGCAAACCATCGCGACAACGCACAGAAAGGCGATCCCAAGGTGGGCGGTCATCCGTCGGCCTGCAGCTCAGCGTTGCACATTCTCTCCACGCTTCATCTGACGGTGCGCAATCCGCAGGATTACATGGCCGTGAAGCCGCACGCCTCCCCCACCGATCACACCAACCACTACTTCCAGCGTCTCTTCAAAGAACCCGACGGCAAGCGCATGGCCGACGATCGCATGAAGATCGCCATGCGAAACCTGCGCCATTACTCGGCCACCGAGCCCGTACTGCAAAGCTACCACTCCGCCTACGATCCCGATCACTGGGGCTTCTTCCCCTCGGGCTCGGTCGGCATCCCGCCCGTGCAAGCGCTCTACCTTGCGCACGCCTATCGCATGGCGCGCTCCCAGGGGCACGACGTGCCCGAAGACGCTCACTTCTGGTGTCTGATGGGCGATTCGGAGTATCGCGAAGGCTCTCTGATGGAGGCCCTGCCTGAGGCCTCTGAGCGCGGCGTGGGTAACCTCACCTGGATCGTGGACTACAACCGTCAGTCGTTAGACGGACACCGGATTCTGAACGAAGAAGCTCTCGGCGGAAAAGACAACGACCGCATCGAAAAAACCGCCATCGCCAACGGCTGGGACGTGATGCAGCTGCGCCATGGCCGCTACCGCCAAGAGGTGCTGCGCCAATCAAAACACGGCGAAGCGCTACAAAACGTGCTCGAGCATGCCCTGCCCGACTACGAATTCCAATCGCTGCTCGCAAAGCGAGATCCCAAGACCACCGTCGAGGCCGTGGCCAAGTACGATAAGGGCGCGGCCGAGTCGCTCGCCGCCTTAGACGGAGAACAGCTCATCCGCTTCTGGCGCGACCTCGGCGGTCACGACGTGGAACTCCTGCGCGAAGCCTTTGCCGCCGCCAAAAAAGACACCGAAAAGCCGATGCTCCTGATCCCCCATACGATCAAGGGCTGGGGTCTCCGCTGCGAGGCCCAGTCGGCCAACCACTCGGCCATGCTTTCGGAAGAGGAAGTGCGCGAACTCCGCACCGCCGTGGGCCTGGAAAACAAAGACCTCCACAGCTTCGAGCAGTTCTCGCCTCAGTCGCCCGAGGGCGTTTACCTGAAAGCGCGCGGCGACTGGTTCTGGAACGGAATCCAGGCGGCCCAGCAACTCAAGGAAGCAAATCTCGCCAAGCTCCGCGCCGAGTGGAAACACTTCGACGGGGAAAAGCCCTACCCGGCGGATTCGGGCATCAATCTGAAGCTTTTGCCGATGGCTCACACCCAGTGGATGCTCGGCCAAATCACTTCGAAATTGGTGCGTATCGGACAAACGCCGACGGAGCCCGCCGAAGGCCAGAAACCGCTCACGGATTTGGAGAAACGTCTCAAACCCGCCGCCAATCTCCTCGTGACAATGGCGCCCGACGTAGGCACGTCCACCAACCTGAACTCCTCCATGGACGGACGCATCTACGCGCCCGAATCGGAAGACTTCGAGGGCGAATATGGGGTGAAGGACACGAAGTCCCCCGACATCGTGCCGCACGAATCCGAGTTCTCGCGTCACATCCGCTTCGAAATCGCCGAAGGCAACGCCATGACCTGCGTGGGTTCGTACGGCAAACTCGGCGAAACTCTCGGGGTGCCGTTCATCCCGATCATGACCGTCTACGACTTCTTCCTCAAGCGCGCCCTCGATCAGCTCTTTTACAACGCTTACTGGAAATCGAGTTTCATCGCCGTCGGCACTCCCGCAGGCGTGACGCTGTCGCCCGAAGGTGCGCAACACGCGTGGAAGAGCGACATCCAGATCGCGAACATGATCACCTGGGAGCCGGCGTACTGTCTCGAGTTCGACTGGGTGCTGACCGAATCCATTCGACGCCATCTGAAAAGTTTCATGGAACCCGGAACCACGGACGGCATCGACCACCGCTCGGCCGTGCTCATCCGCGGCGTCACGCGCGCTCTCGACCAAAAAGAAATGCTCAAGCGTCTCAAGTCGCACAAGCGCTTCGAGGGCCAGACGGACGAAGCGATTCTCGAGTCCACTCGCCAAGACTGCCTGGCCGGTGCCTGGTACGTGGTCGATCACCGCGGCAACCCGTTCTACCGGCCCAGCGAAAACGTGCTGCACATCTTCACGATGGGCTCGCTCATTACCGAAGCACTCAGGGCTTCGGACGACCTGCTCAAGGAAGGCGTGTTCGCCAACGTCGTCCAGGTGAGCTCGCCCGACTTGCTCCTTGGGACGCTCGGCGAAGAGACCGGCTACCGCCACCTTCGCCAGGGCCTGGGCATTAGCGGCGACTTGTACCTGAAACTGAATCAGCCCACACCCACCGGCGGTGCCTCGAAGGGGTCGACGACCGACGCAGCCAGCTACCCGCCCCCACAATACGGGCCCAAACCCTTTGATCGCGTGAGCCTGGATGCCGCAGGCATGGCACGGCTCTGGTCGCTCGGCGGGAGACGCATTCCGATCGTCAGCGTGCACGATGGCGAAGCAGGTTTACTCGACAACATCGGAAGCGTAGTCGGCACGCTCCACAAAACTTTGGCCGTGCGCAAGCACTCCAAGTCGGGCCGTCCCACGGACATCTACCACTTCCACGGCATCGACGCCGAGTCCGTGGTGAAGGCCGCCAAAGCGGTGCTCGATGAGTCTGCGTTCACGGGTGTTCAGGTCGAAATGCCCCCGGCCCCGCAGAAGAACCTCTAGCGGCCCAAAGCGAGGAGGAATCAGCCTGCCGGCGTTCCCGCCGGGAGCACGATCTCTTCGTCGGGCAATTCGGGCCCCTCGCAGGTCGAGAGCTCACCCTGGTGGCAGGAGCGCGGCGACATGGGAGCCTCCAAGTCGTAGTCGCCCTTGCCGTCTTGCTTGAGTTTCTCGAAGTCGAAGGAGAGCGTCGCCGCATAGTCGCGAGGCCGCACGCTCACCAAGGGGCGGTATTCCGCATCGAGTCCGACGCGCACGGTCCAGCGACGCAGTACCACGTCGAGACGTGCCGGAGTTCCCTCCTGTCCCGCCCCGGGACGGAAGGTCGCCGCGTCGACACACACAGGCTTCACCGTCACCAGGCGACGAAGTTTAGTCGTTTCGTCCTTGCGCACGGCCGCGGCCCATCGGAACGACGCGATCGGGGCCTGGTTGCTGCCTGACTTGATCTCTTCTTTCCACTCGCGGAGACGCTGATGGATCTGGGCCGCGGCCTCGTTGAGACGGGTCTGCAGATAAGCAGACGGCTCCAGTCCGGACAGGCCAGCGGTGAGCTTGGTGCGTGCCTCGCAACTCGCGTCGGTCGCTTGGAAGTACTCGTCGCCCTCGCCAGGTGCCCTGACGCAGGCCCAGTTCGTGGCAAAGTAAACATCCCTGAGACCCGAGGTCTCGTAGACAAGACCGACCTTGCGCTTGGTGTCGGGAGACACAGAGCCCCACACGATGGCACGCACGATGCCTTCGGCATCCACGACGGGCGCGCCGGAGTTGCCGGAGATCACCTGACAATCGATGAGCGTGGCGTGCACGTAGGTGTCCGTGGAGAACTGTGGAACAACCACGGTGTTCTGCGCGGCCCGGCAAGATGTCGGCTTCAGCAAGCCGTCTGGCTTGTCCTCGCTAAGAGGATCCACCTTGAGAACTCGCACCGGCAACTCGTCGGCAAGGCCCTCATGAGATCTCGCAAGTGGCTCGGCGGCGGATTTTTTTTCCAAACGAACAAACGCGAAGTCCGCGTGGAGATAGGTCGATTCCACGCCGGAACTCTCCCCGCCCAGATCGCTCGCGTGCAAAATCTCGGCGCAGCCGATGCGCTCGTCGTCGCGAAAAGTAACGTTCAGACGATCTGCGCACGAGGGTCCGAGCTTTGATTTGAGATCGGTAGGAATACAGTGGCTGTTGGTGGCGATCACGTCCGGCGCCACCAGCCAACCGGTGCAGCGTCCGACTCGGGGCTGATCGCCGTCTTCGCCCAGGACGATGGCCGTGACGAGACCCACGTTGCGCGGACAGTCGGACTCGTCGGAACAAACAAGATGCGTTTCCTCGAGCAAGCGATGGGCGGCAGCTCGGCTTTCGGCCGGAAACTGCGGGACTTTTCCACGAGCATCGCCGTCCTCGAAACTCGAGCCGCCACAAGCCGTCAGCCCTAGGGCCACACAGATCAGTCCCGTGGCGCGCAGGAGGATTCTTGAGGCCATCGGACAGGGTTTCGCAAGGCTCGTGCCTAAATCAAAGCATTGAATTCACGTGCCCCGTTTGCCCATATCCTGGACAGCCGGAGCGCAAAAAAGGGCCTGGAGTCCGATCCGAAAGACGCCGCCTACTCGTAGGCCTTGTCACGAAGCGTGTCGGCATAGGGGATGGTCACGATCTCCCAGCCTGGAAAATGCTTCTCGAGGAGCGGTCGCAATTCCTGGGCGTCACCGAGGACGCTCGCGATCAAAGCGCTCTTTTTCCAGATCGACTGCACCGAAGCGGCGGCCTCCTTGCGCGAAACGCTCCATGTGGTGGGATCGGATTCGTAGGTAGCGCGGCTCAGGTTGCCCGTCACGACGCTCATACGCTCAGACAGACGACCGCTCGGCGTGCTCGTCTCAAGGATGCGGCCGAAGGTAAAACTCTGCCACTGACGCTTCCATGCGTCCTCCGGAAGTTTCGCAAAGACGTCCCCTGTCTCGTACGAGTCCTTGAGCAAACCTGCAATCACGCCGAGGGCCTCGTCGGCTTTCGTGCGAAGCGGATTCGTGGCAAGCCCCAGCGAGGGATATCCCAAATAGTTACGAACCACGCCGCCCACCGAGTACGCGAGACCTCGACGCGTGCGGATTTCTTCACCAAAAACCGAACCCAGACCGCTGTCGACCAAGATGTGGTTGGCAAACTGGAAGGCCACTTCCGCGGCGTCCGCAAGTGGACGATCGGATACGGACATCACAGTGACGACCGCTTGGTTACGTCCGGGCTTGTCCACAAGAAGGAATGTCTTGGCGCCCGCCTTGAGGCCCTTCGCCTTGAGCGGCGTGATGGCCAGCGGCGACAAAAGGCGCCCCTCGCGGATCTTGCCCTGATTCTGGAAGACCTTAGCGATCAGCGACTTCACGAGCGCGCGACTCGACTCGGGCGCAACCACTCCCACCCAAACGTCCGGGGCCGCTTTGAAGTCCCGATCCCAGATCGCCCGCGTTTTGGCCAGGTCGAGGCGTTCGAGGGCATCGAGTGTCACCGGAAAACCGCCGAAGATCTTACGATTGGCCAAGCGCCGACCTGCCGTGATGCCGATTCCCATGTCCGAATCGAGACTCCCCTTGAGCGCCGATTCCAGCTTGAGACGCGCAATGCGAAAGCTTTCCTCGTCAAAGCGCGGCGAGCTCCAATTCTCCGAAAGCAAATCGACGAGGCCGTCGTACTGCGTGCCCTCCACCACCGGGAACGTGAGCTTCAAGAAAGAGTGCTGGTTGGAAACGGCGAAGTCGACCGACGCGCCGTACTTGCCGTAGGCATCGAGGAGCTGCTGACGAGTTCGGTTGACCGTGCCGTTCTCGAAGATATCCGAGAGGAGATTCGCCGCGCCGGAGTCGGCCGCCTCGCGTGCTTCAAAACCAACGGGCAAAACGGCCGTGATCTCGACCACGGGCAAAGGATCCGGCTCGAAGTCGATGTGGACGCGAGCCTGAGCAAGCGGGCCAAAGAGCACGGCGAAAAAGCCGGCCGCGAAATTCAGCTTGTTGGTGCGGAGATCCGTACGGCTCATCTTACGATTCCTTCTTCACGGACGTCGCGGCCCCGCGGCGCAGCGGCGCGGTCTTATGGGAGGGATTCACGATCACGCGGGTGCGAGCCCCGGAGTTCCAAACCTTCCAGCGACGAGCGATGTCGGCCAGCGTCACCTTCTTAGCCTGCTCCAGGAACTTGAACTCGAAGACGGGATCGCCGGCCGTGACACTCGCACGACCCAGCTGCTCCGCCAAGTTCATGGGATCGCGCAGCCCCTCCCATTGTCCGGAGAGATAAAAGAGCTTGAGACTCTCAAGACGCTCCGGCGTGAGCCACTTCAGGAAGCCGCCGCGCGCACGATCGTACGCACTCTCGAGGGTCCGAAGCGACACTCCGGGATTTCCGACCACGAAGACCGTGGAGAGTCCGGGATCGACGCTCGCCGACGCATCTGCAGATACCGAACGGGCCAGCCCCTTCTCCACGAGCTCGGCCGCGAGATAGCCGATCTTGCCGTCGCCCCAGAGCGAAGCGAGCAAGCTGTCGACGGCCACGTCGGGATCCGAGTAAGTGGGGCCAAACACCGCGTCACCGATAAACACGGACTCGGCCTTCATCGGGATCACGCGACGGCGCACTCCACGACGGGCCGGCTCTTTGGGCACCTTGGGTTCCTCAAAGGGCTGGCGCTCGAAACCGCCGTAGTTGTTTTGCACGACCTCTAAGGCTTCTGCGACGGTGACGTCGCCTACGATCGAGAGCACGGCCCGGTTAGGCGCATAGAAACGCTTGTAGAAGTCGAGGGCGTCTTGGTAGGTGGTGGCGTCGAGGTCTTCCTGCCAACCGATCGGTCCCGTTTGGTACGGGTGCTTGTCGTAGGCCGTCTGGTAGAGCTCCCACACGAGACGTCCGAAGGGCGAATCTTCGGTGCGCATCTTGCGCTCGGACACCACGGCGCCACGCTCCGTGTTGAAGCCTTCCGGGGTGATCAGCAACTTGCGCATTCGCTCAGCCTCAAAGCGCGCCGCCTCGTTGAAAAGCTGCTTAGGCACGAGCTCGTGGTAGAGCGTCAGATCGAAGCTTGTGTACGCGTTGAATCGATCGCCCCAAGCAGAGAGGGTCTTAAAGGGCTCCGGGTAGTTCTCGGTACCGCGAAACATCATGTGCTCAAACAAGTGGGCGAGACCCGTGCGACCCTTCGCCTCAAAGCGAGAGCCCACGTTGTACGCCGTCACAAAAGCCACGACTTCGGAGCCCGGCTTAGGCGACACCAACACTTCAAGGCCCGACTTCGAGTCTCGGTAGCGATGAATGCTCAATCCCGTAAGGGGCTCGTAGCTAGCCACTCTCACGAAGTTCGCAAAACTAGCGGGGACCGCGCCCGAGGACTCGCCACGAGGAGATTTGCTGGAACACCCCGAAAAGCTCAGCAGCAAGAAGGCCACGGCCAACGAACTCGGTCTCACCGTCTTTTTCATGTGTGCTGTAGTTTAGGCTATTGGCCTGAGACGGGAAGCACGCCAGGCGCCAGTAGCGAGGCGCTCTTCTGCAAGGCGTCAGAGCCGCCCCCGCCATTCCGGAAGGCGGCGCGCAACTCCGTAGACGAAACCGCCAGGATTTCGCCTCCCATCCAACGCTGGGAACAAAGTCCGCGCAAGACCGTGGGGATCAGAGCAAACGAATCTTCCGCGATCGCGCGGCCTCGCGGAAAAATCCACAGTCCTTCCAAGCTGCCGAGCAAGCGCGCTGGCTCCCTCCATTGGCTCAGCTGCGGCAGGATGTCCGCGCCTACCGCCAGCACCCAACGCCCGGAATGCGCCTCCTGCAGGGCACTCAGCGTGTCGACGGTGTACTGAACGTGCTGAACTGCGTTGGCACGGCCGGCGTCGATCTCCAGCGTCTCTAAACGGAGTTTGGACGCGGTTTCCGGAACCTCTTGGCGCAAGGCCTTGAGCCACGCCTCGACCCATGCGAGTCGCTGCTCAGCCGAAGCGCCTTGAGATTCTTTGAGGGGATTCTTGCCGGTGGGCACGACGTGGACAAAGTCGACTTGCGGGTCGCGCACCAGGCGCACCAGCATTTCGTGGTGACCCCGGTGAGGCGGATCAAACGAGCCCCCGAAGTAAACGTGCCGGGCGATCGTCACGCGCGCCGCCCTCAATCTTCGCTAAACAGGGAAGCGTCGCCCAGTTGAAGCGAAGCTTCGATGCGATTCTCAAAGGAGCGTGGACCGAGTTTCGCGAGGACCTCCTCGAGGCGCTCCTTCATCGGATCAAGGCCTTGTCCCGTAACAGCGGAGATGAGGAACAGCTCGTCGACGCCGGATTTTTTGAGCTCTTCCCGGAGCTCAGGCACGCCGCGCTCGTCGAGCTCGGTACCGACGGCGTCGATCTTGTTGATCGCCACCAGGAAGGGCTTCTCCACCAGTTCGCGGGAGAAGGCGGCCATCTCGTCGCGCAGCACACGGAACTCGTGGGCAAGATCGCGGCCAGTGAAAGGATCCAGATCGATGAGCATCACGATCGCGCGCGTGCGCTCCGCGTGCTTAAGGAAGTGGATGCCAAGGCCGCGACCTTCCGCAGCTCCTTCGATGATGCCGGGGATATCGGCGAGCACGAAGTCCAGCCCCTTGCCGCGAACCACGCCGAGGTTAGGCACGAGTGTCGTGAATGGATAGTTCGCGATCTTGGGTCGAGCCGAACTCCAGCGCGAAATGAGCGTGCTTTTGCCGGCGTTCGGGAAACCCACGAGCGCCACGTCGGCCAAAAGTTTGAGCTCGAGTTTGATTTTACGGATCACTCCGGGTTCGCCGGGCTGCGCAAAATCGGGCGCCTGCCGGCTCGCCGTCGCAAAGTTCATGTTGCCCAGGCCACCGCGACCGCCCTTGAGTACGAGCACGGGCTTGCCGGGTTCCACGAGATCAGCCAGGAACTGTCCGCTCTCGCCGTCGCGAAGCACGGTGCCCACAGGCACCTTGAGCGTGAGGTCGTCGCCGGCGTGACCGTTGCAGTCCATGCTCATGCCGTGCTCGCCATTTTCTGCGGCGTAGTCGGGCTGGAACTTAAAATCGAGCAGTGACTGCATGTCGTGCGTAGCCACGAAATACACGTGGCCACCGCGACCGCCATCGCCGCCGGAGGGGCCCATCTTCGGCATGAACTTCTGGCGCATGAAGGCCACGGCTCCGCGTCCGCCGTTACCGGACCGGACGTCGATTTCGGCTTCGTCGATGAACTTCATGCTTTGCTCTTTACCGTTGAGAAACAAAAAAGCGGTTGTCCCCGTTTCGGAGACAACCGCTCAACTTCGCTTTTTAGCGAGTCCTCAGGCCTGGGGAAGGACCGCGACTTTCGTGCGGGCGCTCTTATGGAGCTGGAACTCGACCGTACCGGCGATCAACGCATAGAGCGTGTGGTCGCGGCCGATGCCCACGTTGCGGCCCGGGTGAAACTTCGTGCCGCGTTGGCGGACGATGATCTGCCCGGCTTTGATGGCTTCGCCACCGAAGGTTTTCACGCCGAGCATTTTCGGATTGGAATCGCGGCCGTTCTTAGTGCTACCGCCAGCTTTTTTTGATGCCATGTCTCAATACCTCTTTGGCTGCTCGGGCTTAGGCCGTGATGTCCTTGACCACGATACGGGTCAAAGGCTGACGGTGACCGAGGGTTTTTTGCGAACTTTGACGGCGGCGATGATGACGGATGAGGATCTTCTTGCCGAGCGTCTGTTGGAGAACTTCGAAACTCACCTTGGCGCCCTTCACGAGGGGCTTGCCGATTTCGAACTGACCAGGGGAGCGAGCGATGAAGAGAACTTCATCCGCGGTCCACTGGGCGCCGACTTCGACTTCCATTTTTTCAACGAGGAGCATGTCGCCCTTCGCCACGCGATATTGCTTTCCGCCTGCGCGAATCACCGCGTAGGGGAAGGCGAGAGCGGCGGCGGTTTTTGCCGACGTGCGCGGGGCTTTGACGGTTTTTGCCGTCTTCTTGGCCGGTTTGGTAGCGGTGCTTTCAGACATGAGACCTCCGAAAAAACGTGAGGTCACGGGTTTGCCGGGGTACGGCCCTTTTGTCAATGAAGTCCGTAACGTCGGCGCGGAGTTTTCGCAGAGCAGTCCTGACACTCCCCGGATTCCTCGACCAGGCCTCGGATCCAATCGGTCTGCACGGCTAGCGAAAGCGCCCCGCCACAAGCCGCGCAGGAGCTGAAGGCCTGGACAAGGTCGCGGCGACGATTTTCCTCGGAGCGGATCTCTTCGATCCGGGCCACAAGCTCGGTAGATTGTGGGTAATTCTCAATAAATTCAGATACCTTCATGTCGCCACCTCCTGTGACTGCGGACATGAAGCTTTTCGGAGAACGAGTCCTAGAACTTAAGAAAAAGTGTCTAAGAAAACGTCACACGCTGCAGCAAAACCGGCCTAGAACTTCTTAAAGAAACGCAGGATGCTCGAAAAATCCAGCCGACCAGCGCCGTGCTCGCTGTGCGAGCGATAAAGGCTGCGGGCCAGAGACCCCATGGGAGTCGACGCACCGGTGGCCAAGGCCGCTTCCAGGGCCAATCCCAGGTCTTTCGTCATGAGGTCCACGGCAAAGCCGCCTTGGTACTCGCGCGAGGCGGGAACGTTTTCCATCACGCCTGGCCACGGGTTGTATTTATCAAGCGACCAATTGCCGCCGGAGCTTTTTGCCATGATTTCCGAGAGACGCTTAGGATCCATCCCACAGCGCTCGCCCAGCGCGAGCGCTTCCGCCGTACCGATCATGTGAATCGCGAGCAACATGTTGTTGCAAGCCTTGGCGACTTGCCCTGCGCCGCTTTCGCCCGCATGGAAAATGTTTTTGCCCATGGCTTCCAAGATCGGGCGCGCTTTTTGGAGCGTGGACTCGGCCCCGCCCACCATAAACGTGAGGGTGCCTTGCGCAGCCCCTGCGGTGCCACCGGAGACGGGAGCATCGATCATCTCGCAACCCTTGAGCTTGGCGGCAGCACCCACTTTGCGCGACATCTCGGGCGCGATCGTGCTGCAATCGATGAGCAACGTGCCAGCACGTACGGACTCCAAGAGCTTTCCTTTGCCCAGGTACACCTCTTCCACGTGCGGACTCGACGGAAGCATCGTGACCACCGCGTCGACGCCTCCCACGACTTCGGCAATCGACGGAGCGCTCGTCACAATGACAGCCGTGCCCAGAGCCGCACCGGACTGTTCCACCGCCTTGACGGCCTCGGGGCTCACGTCAAACACCGAGAGCTGAAACGATTTCTTGAGCAGATTCTCAGCCATCGGACGGCCCATGTTGCCCAGGCCGATAAATCCTACGCGTTTCATCGGAAGTACCCCTCTACTTGCATCGGCAGGATGTCCTCGATCTGCGGAGGATTCCACTGCGGCTTGTTGTCTTTGTCGATGAGCAGGGCGCGAATGCCCTCTTTGAAATCATGTCCGCGCGCAAAGCGGCGCGACATTCTCTTCTCCAACTCGAAGGCTTGCTCCAGCGTGAGAATCGCTCCCCGGCGGAACTGCTCAAAAATCACCGCCGCCGAAGTGGGCGAGCCGGCGAGGAACATGTCGCGAGCCGACTTCAACCACGGGTCGCTGGTCTCGTAGTCGCGGAAACGCCGAGTGATGTCGAGAATCGAATCGCCGCGCATAAGGGCGTTGATGGAATCCAAATGACGAAAAACTTCGCGCGGCTCCGTGGGCTTGAGAGAGCGCCGGTGCACGCGCGCCAGATGATCGAGCAGGAGCAGGCGGTTCTGCCCGGCAAAGTCCGTCCACGGGAGTGCCTGCAATTCTTCGAGCAGCCCGTTTTTTTCGTCGGAGGGCACGAAGAAATCCGCAAGTTGCAGGAAGAGAACGTCGGCTGCCCGCAACCGAGCACCCGTGAGCGCCAAGAATAGACCCAGGCGATCGGGCAAACGTGTCAGGAAATAGGTAGCGCCCACGTCGGGGTAAAGACCGATCGTGATCTCCGGCATCGCGATCTTGGTAGTCTCGGTGACGATCCGGTGACTGGCCCCGGCAAAGAGTCCCATGCCTCCGCCCATCACGATGCCGCTGCCCCACACGATCACGGGCTTGGGGTAGCGATGAATCAGGAGATCGAGCGCGTACTCGGCGTCGAAGAAATGATCCGCCCACGAGAGCGCATCAGGATCCGGAGAAGTCATCGCCTGATAGAGACGACGAATGTCGCCACCGGCGCAAAAGGCCTTGGTGCCCGCCCCCTGCAAGAACACGGCGACCACTTGCGAATCCTCGCGCCAGTCGATGAGCTTGGCGGCAAGGAGTGGGATCATCTCGTCGTTGAGCGCGTTGAGGCTGCTCTCCGCGTTGAGCGTGGCAATGCAAAACTTGCGCCCCTCCGTGAGCTCGCGTTCTTCGAAAAGCACCGCCCCCATCAGGCGTTCTTCCAGACGGGTTTGCGCTTTTCGAGGAAGGCGTTGACGCCTTCTTTTTGGTCGGCGCGATCGAAGAGGTCTACGAAACTCTCGCGCTCCTGGCTCCACGCACCGGCCATCGGGCGCTCGCGTGCCGCCTGGATGAGCCGTTTGCTCAGCGCCAGCGAGCTAGGACTTTGGGCCTCGATCTTGAGAGCCCACTCGAGGGCCTTGGATTTGCCTTGGCCCGTGGGAACGACTTCCTCGACGAGCTTGATTCGTAGGGCCGTCTCGGCGTCCACTCGCTCACCACAGAGGATCATGCGTTTGGCCCAGCCCTCGCCCACGAGCCAGCTGAGCATCTGCGTGCCGCCTGCGCACGGAAGAAGACCCACCGAAGCCTCGGGCAGCGCGAGTTGAGCGTGCGCTTCGGCAATGCGCAGGTCACAGGCGAGAGCGCATTCCAAGCCGCCTCCCATGGCGTAACCGTTGATCGCGGCGATCGAAACGCCGCGGAAGTTGGTGAGGGCCTCGAAGGCAGCCCCGAAGAGCCGCGCCATGCTCCGCGCATGGGCCTTGTCGCCGTCTTTGAAAATTTTGAGATCCGCGCCGGCGGAGAAGAACTTCGGGCCCGCGCCGGTGACCACGAGCGACCAGATCTCCGCGTCCGCGTTGAGGCTGGTAATGAGTTTTGGCAACGCTCCGAGGCTTTCGAAGTCCCAGGTGTTGGCCGAAGGATTGTCGATCGTGAGCAGGGCCGTATGCCCCATGATTTCGAGTTTGAGCTTGGAGGTGCCGGAAGAATGGCGGCTGCTGATTGTCATGACCCTCGTTTTCCTCGGTGGAGCCACGCCTTGTCAAACCCGCCACCTTGTTGACGAGGAGTTCTCGTCGCGATGCGCGACAATAGGATCGCCCTGGGGGAGGAGGTTCTATGAACGGCATGCGCCGCAGGCTGCTCCCTGTCCTTGTCCTCTCGCTTTCCCCGCTCCCAGCCTTGGCCGCCGGGCCCAAGCCGCCGGCCCGCGTGGAAAGCTGCGAATCCAGCATCACGCCTTCTCGCGTGGCGAAACTCTTTGATCGCAAGGTGGCCCGCGGAGCCAACGGACGCGCCGGAGCCGCCGCGCTCTACCGCATCAATGAGGACGGCGCCGTGGTGCAGACGCTCTTCGAGCGCAACGCCTCCCTGCCCCAACCCGTGGCGTCCACTCAAAAGATGGTTTCGTCGTGGGTCCTCGCAAAGTACTCCGACCTCGGACGCCGAGTGCGCTTTACGGACGCGGATCTTGACGTGGACCTGCTCGGATCACGCGCGGTCTATCGCAAAACGGGCCGAGAAATCCAAGTGGGAGACGAGACCACCGCCGGCGTTTACGTGAACACTCTGCTGATCGAGAGCTCGAACGGCGCGGGCCTTGCCCTGTCTCGTTCGATCGAAGGCGGCACCCGAGCCTTCGTGGCACTGATGAACTCGGAAGCTGATCGCATTTTGGGCTCAGGCAACGATACTTTCTTCCAGAATCCTCATGGCCTGACGGACGAGCCGGGCTACGAACGCTACACGGACTCATCAGATTCGCAGCAGTCGACCGCCGGGGAGCTGGCCAAGCTGATGGGCTTCTTTAGTGCCGACAAGGACTACCGCGCGCGAATGGGCGACGCGGGACTATCCACGCTGGCCACGGGAACTTTTGCCAAGGGCGGAGCCACGCGCGCGGCGGGACGCACGATTCTGTTTCGCTTTGCCTTACCGGGCGCCTGCTCCGCCCAAGGCGTGGCGGGGGCCTTTTTCGGCGAGGGCACGGACGAGCAATGGACTCGTCTGAAGGAACTCTACACGACGGTACGCAACGAGGTCCTTGCCGACTACAAGTGAGTGGCGAAGCTAGCGGAAACGGTAGGCCAGCGTGAAACGCGAGTAAGCCGTGCCTACGCCCCCGCTGAGTCCCAAATCCACGGTGGCCTCAAAGGGGCGCTCGGGGGACAAAATCGAGAACATCAACGTGCCGAAGCCGGCCGAGTTGGCTTCGCCCTTGGGCGAGAGAACTCCGGCTCGAGCACCGACGAAAAAATTCTTGGCGATCCTCCCTTGCGCGCCGCTCGAGACCATTGCGTCGCGACTCGCGCCCTCCCAACTGCCTACGAGCCCGAGATCCAGGATCAACAAACGAACTTCGGGGTCCTCCCCCGGCAGGTAGTCGACAAAGAGATTCAGCCCCAAGCCCTGGTTCACCGTCGGACTCGCCACAAACGGCGAAAAGCCCGCACCCCAGTGCACGCCGGCCTGCGAGGAGGCCGACAACAAGATGAGAAATGCGCTGAGAATCCATTTTTTAGCGAACACGTTCGGTCCCGCCTTCTTCCAGAATCTTGCGCGCGATGATCACGCGCATGATTTCGTTGGTGCCTTCCAAGATGCGATGCACGCGCGTGTCGCGCACGAGACGCTCCACGGGGTATTCCTGGGTGTATCCGTAGCCGCCAAAGAGTTGCAGGGCTTCGTCGCAAATGCGGTGGCCCGTGTCGGTGGCAAAGCGCTTGGCCATGGCGCAAAAGACGGTCGCTTGAGGATCTTTCGCGTCGAGCTTGGCGGCCGCCAAGCGCACCATTTGGCGCGAGGCCACGAGCTCCGTCACCATGTCAGCCATGCGAAACTGCAAACCTTGGAAGTCGGCGAGCGGTTTGCCGAACTGCTTGCGGTCAAGGAGGTGCTTTTGCGCAGCAGTGACCGCGGCTTGGGCGGCGCCCACCGAGCAGGTGGCGATGTTGATGCGCCCCCCGTCGAGGCCCATCATGGCGATCTTGAAGCCCGCGCCGAGGTCGCCCAGCAGGTTTGCCGCCGGCACTTCGACCTGGTCGAAGTTGATGATGCGCGTGGGCTGGCTGTTCCAACCCATTTTCTTTTCGTTCTCGCCAAACGAGATGCCTTTCAGATTCGAAGGCACCACGAAGCTCGAGATGCCCTTGGGCGTGTCGTCGCCCGTACGGGCCATCACGATCAGGACATCGGTTTCGCCGCCGCCGGAGACGAAGGCTTTGGAGCCGGTGAGGACGTACTTGTCGCCTTTTTTTTCGGCGCGGGTTTTGAGCGAGGCCGCGTCGGAGCCGGAGTTGGGCTCGGTCAGACAATACGAGCCGAGCTTCGCGCAGGTGGCCATCTGCGGCAGCCACTCCTGGCGCAAGGCCTCAGATCCAAAGCGGTCGATCATCCACGCCACCATATTGTGGATCGTGAGGTAGGCGGTGGTGGAGGGGCAGGCCGCGGCGAGTTCCTCAAAAATGATGGCGGCATCGAGGCGCTTCAGGTTGGAGCCGCCCACGTCGTCGCGCACGTAGATGGCGCCGAAGCCGAGCTCGGCCGCTTTGCGGATGACGTCTTTCGGGAAAATCTTCTTTTGGTCCCAATGGGCCGCGTGGGGCGCGATTTCTTTTTCGGCGAATTGCCGAGCGGCTTCTTGGTAGGCTTTTTGGTCGTCCGTGAGTTCGAAGTTCATGGGCGCAGGCTAGTGCCCGAGCCGGGGACTTTCAAACAAGTCCCCCGTCTGGTCCTAAAAATGCAAGAGCCCACCCTGTCCTCACGGACGAGGTCGGCCCTCTAAACCGGCGCACCGGCCGGTGCGACGAGGTGCCTCCGCAAGGAGGTTCTCATGCACGATGTCACAAGCATCCTGCGTGGGAACGCCGGCACCGCGACCACTCAAGAACCACTCAAGAACAACCACTCAAGAACCATTGTGATTTTTCAGTGAAACGGTCGCCCTAATTCGCCAGTGAATTTGTCGCCCACCGGCTTTGAGGCTTCGTCGGTTTAGGCCGCTCGCTTGAGGCTTGTGGGGGCTTCAAATTTGACGATCTCGATC